>OIYG01000614.1_pt1 | contig 33508 bp, 31 predicted proteins | sample 1587861 | NCBI WGS metagenome assembly OIYG01 (sample SAMN03283272) | human gut metagenome | biome: human-associated habitat; material: feces | host: Homo sapiens | place: Peru | collected 2012 | reverse complement strand
AAAAGAGTACCACGTGTCCGTAAAAATACGTACGTATTTTTCTGTACGTAAAAAACGGACTAAATCTTTTTCGAAAAATGGTATAATAGGTTATCAAATGTTTAAAATGAGATTGGAGAAAAAATGATAAAATCACATCAAAAAATAAATTCTACATGACATATTTTTCATCAATATAATTCAACAAAATTTGAAATTAGATTTTTTTCAAGCGGGCATATTGTGCATCCATTGCTTTTTTACCTTTGGCACCAAAGTCAATGGTATACATTGTGCTGTCCCCAACTTGAATTACGTCAATAACTTCGCCTGCGCCAAGCATATCGTGGAAGACTTTTTCACCTTTGTTAAAGAAATAGTCTACTGTTTGCGCTTTCAAAATTTCTTCTTGCTTTTGACGTTGTTGTTCTTCAACTTGTTTTCTATTTTCTTCAATTTTTTGTTTAATTTTATTGTTTTCAAAGAAGGCTTTAATTTTTTCTTCTTCTCTCTGTTTATTAATAGTGGATTTTTTAACAAAAGCTTTTGGAGCGGTGCGTTTGGGAGCACTATATTGCGGAGCTTCGTATTTTTTTCGGGAAGGTGCAACAAAGTTTGTCCCAAAACCACTTGTAGGTTTTACGTAACCATCAAAATTTGAAGTTGCAAAGCTTGAAGACGAAGATTTCATTTTTTGAACGGCACTTCTGAATGTTGATTGAGATGTAAACGTTTCAGAAGATGTAGTAGAATCAAGCAGTTGAGGTGGAATTTCCTCCAAGAAACGGCTTGGGTTGTAATATTTATATTCACCCCACATTTGACGTCGTTTTGCTGAAGATAAGTATAATTCTTCCTCTGCACGTGTAACACCAACGTACATCAAGCGTCTTTCTTCTTCCAATTCACTTGCAGAATTAAAAGTTCTTTGGTGAGGGAAAGTTCCTTCTTCAAGTCCTGCAAGGAAAACAATCGGAAACTCAAGCCCTTTTGCAGAGTGAAGTGTCATCAACGTAACATTATTGGCAATCTCGTCCATTCCGTCAATATCTGACACCAAAGCTACTTGAGATAAGAATTCACCTAAGATATTATCAGGTTCTTCCGGTTCAAATTCGCTCGCTACGTTTACCAACTCTTGCAAGTTTTCAATTCTTGCCTCGTCTTCCGGTGTATTTTCTGCTTGCAACATTCTGATATAGCCTGTATGTTCCAAAACCAAGCCTAAAAACTCCGCTAATTCATAACTTGTAGAAACTTCTCTAAGTTTGTCGATAAGCATTTTAAAGTCTTTAAGTTTTATTTGAGTTTTTGAGTTTAACTCTGATTCTTCAATAATTTCAATAGCTTCCATCAGACTGATGTCATGTTGGTCAGCAAATTTTTGCAAGTTTGAAATTGAAGTTTCACCGATTGCACGTTTTGGCACATTTACAATACGTTTGAAACTTTGAGAATCGTTTGGGTTATAAATTAATTTTAAATATGCAATAGCATCTTTAATTTCTTGCCTGTCATAGAATTTCATACCGCCATAAACTTTGTACGGAATAGAATTTGCCATGCAAGCTTCTTCAATTGCACGAGATTGAGCGTTTGTACGGTAAAGTATTGCATATTTGTTGTAATCACCATCACAAGTCGCTTTAATTGTGGATGCAATATAATTTGCTTCATCCGAATCATCTTGAGCTTCGTAATAGTGAATTTTTTCGCCGTCACCTTTGTTTGAAAACAGAACTTTATCAACACGTTCTTCGTTATTTTCAATAATTGCATTTGCAGCTTTTAAGATATTTTCAGTTGAACGGTAATTTTGTTCCAATTTAATTACTTTAGAATTCATAAAGTCTTTTTGGAAACCTAAAATAATTTTGTAATCAGCACCACGCCAACTGTAAATTGATTGATCTACATCACCTACAACGCAAAGTGAACGAGAATCAGGAATTTTGTCTGACAAATTAGTATAAAGCATATTGACTAATTTATATTGAGCAATGTTTGTATCTTGAAACTCATCAACAAGAATGTGCTCAAAACGAGAGAAATATTTTTCTCTGACTTCAGGATTTTGTTCAAACAACTTTACAGCAAGCATAAGCATATCATCAAAGTCGATTGCATTATTATTATTTAATGTATTTTCATATTCCTCAAAAACCGCAGCAATTTTTTGCGCCTTAAAATCTCTAGCAAAAGTTGCAAAACTGTGGGCATCTTCCATTTTGTTTTTAGCGTTTGAAATTACTGTTCTGACATATTTTGGCTGATAAACCTTGTCATCAAGATTAAGTTTTTTCAATGCATTTTTAACGACAGCCATACAATCTGAATCATCATAAATTGTAAAATTATGATCTAATTTTTTACCAGATTGGAAAGCATAATTTTCAATATCTTGGCGCAAAATTCTACCGCAAATACTATGGAATGTACCTACCCACATATATTTAACAGTTTCTTCGCCCAAAATATTTCCTAAACGTTCACGCATTTCTCTTGCGGCTTTGTTAGTAAATGTTACAGCCAAGATTTCACGAGGCTTTACACCATTTTGAACCAAATACGCAATACGAGATGTAAGGACCTTTGTTTTACCCGAACCGGCACCTGCCAAAATCAACAAAGGACCTTTAGTCGTTTTAACCGCCTCAACTTGACGTTCATTAAGATTGTTTAATATGTTTTCCATATCCCCTGTTCAAAAAAAATATATTTGTGATAATATGATTATACTATAACATAATATTTTGTAAAAGGTAGAGGAAAATATGGCAGACATTGAAACAATTAAATTATTAGGCGAAGATAACGAAGGTTCAAATCAAGGTTCAATCATGGTACCTCTTGATGATTTAGACTCAGTATCAAACGATTCACCTGATACAGTCGATGAATTAGCTATGGAATTGGCTACAATTCAACAATCTGCTAAAAGAATTGCAGTTATCGGCAGCAGAAACTTAGCAATCACTCACCAACAAATTATTGAAACACTTGTTACAGCTTTAGCACAACAAGGTAACACAATTATTACATCAGGTGGTTCTTCTGGTACAAACGCAGCTACAATCCGTGGTGCGATGAAGGCTAATCCTGACAAATTAAAGGTAATCTTACCTCAAACTATCGGTCAACAACCTTCTGACGTTCAAGACCAATTAATCGGTGTTCCAAACATCGTTGAACATCCGGACAGAGCTATGATGACTCTTGCTGATGCATCTAGAGTTTGCAACAGAGAAATTATTGACGATTGCAACCAATTAATCTGTTTCTTATCTCATACAAGTAAAACTCTTCATGGTGCTATTGAATACGCAGAAGAAGGTCACAAGGTTATTACAGCTTTCTACCTAGATTAATCTTTATGGATTTAATTAAAAAACTTACAGGTAAAAACCAAGCTGATTATGAGCAAGCTGCTGCGCATATTATTAACAATGCAGACAACAAAGCATTTGAAGAATTAGTTTCTAAAGAAGATTTTTTATTTGATTTTATCAAGCAAAATGTTTCTAAGCGCTTAGAGCATGCTTGCAACAAAAATAATTTCAAAAATCTTTTAACTTTTTTGAGTTGCTATTCACCATCCTACGCTGATTTTATTGCTAACACTTTAGCCAAATTTGCCGATGATGAAGTTTTGAGCAAAATGAAAGACTTGTTAAATAACGGAAATGACAGTGAAAAATGTTATGCCGTAAAATTCTATTCTTATTATAAAGATAATGAAGTAATTGAAATATTAAAACAATACGCATTTTCAGAAGATGAACAACTTGCCTTCAATTCTGCTCTTGCGCTTTCTTCTATGGGGGACAAATCATCACTTGATTTAGCAGTTGAAAAATTAAACTCTAATGATGATTTTGAAGTTTTAACCGGCGTAAAATTTATTTCAACTTACGGTGAAAAGAGTTTATTAAGTAAAATCTTTGAAGTGATGAAAAAATCTTCTGTTTCAGAATATATCGCAAGTGAAATAGGCTATATGGAAAGCCTTCTAAAACTTTTGAATTCTGAACATTATTCAGACACTTTACTTGCTATATACAACATTTTACAAGGTTTAGGGGAAATCGTTCCGCTTTCAAGCGTATTTTCATTCCAATTATATGAAGTGTTTGAACGTTTAATATTCTGCGAACCTAATTCTAAAAATGCTGTTATATTATTGACAGCAAGAAACAAGTTCAATCAACTTACAGAAAATGACGAATATTTATTTGACGAAGACAAAAACACAAAAGAAGAAATTAACGCAATAAAAGCGCTTCTAAACGATAATTTAGACGACGATTTAGACAATTTTATTGCACCGGAATTAAATGAAAATAGTGATTTTGTTTCACCGGCTTTGGATTTAATAAAACATAGCGACTTAATTCGTAACTTGTTAACTTCTAAAAATCAAACTATCATCTTAAAATCTTTGGAGGCTTTAAAATCGTTAAATGATTTAACTCAATTAGACAAAGACAAAGCATTAGAAAAAATTACAGACGAAAACATAAAAGCGATTGTTTTAGCGCTTTAAGGGGTATGAAATGGAATTTACAGAAAAAACATTATCAAGCAAAGTTGCTTACGACGGCAAAGTTGTTCACGTTGAATTTGACGAAATTGAAACAGCTGACGGACATAAAAGCTTTAGAGAAGTAGTCAGACACCCGGGTGGAGTCGTTGTTGTTGCTGAAACTAACGAAGGAAAAGTTTTGTTAGTTAAACAATATCGCTACCCACTTGCAAATACAAATTTGGAACTTCCTGCAGGTAAGCTTGAATACGGTGAAAATCCTGATGAAGCTTGCAAACGTGAACTTGAAGAAGAAACAGGTTACGATGCTAAAACTTGGAAATCTTTAGGTTACATCAACACAACTCCTGGAATTTGTGATGAAAAATTATATTTATACTATGCAAAAGATTTAACATACAACAAACCACATCCGGATGAGGGTGAAATTTTACAACTTTTTGAATATACTAAAGAAGAAGTTTTTGCTATGATTAAAAATGGCGAAATTAACGATTCAAAAACACTTTGCGCACTATTAAGAGCATACAAAATTGATTAAGGAAAAATAAAATGACAATAAAAATGGTTGCAACAGACGTAGATGGAACAATTTTAAGATATTCCGGTGAATTTACACCCGAAGTTATAGATTGCATAAAAAGCCTTGATAACAATGGGATTAAGGTTGTTATTGTTACAGGCAGAATGCACAAATCCGCAAAGAAAATTGCAGACCAATTAGGACTTAAAAATGCAATCGTATCTTATCAAGGGGCACTTGTTAGAGAAAATACAACAGAACAAGAAACTTTATACGAAAGACACATCCCAACTGAAACAGCCTTCAAAATTATTGATTGGGCTCATAATGAAAATATTCATATGAATTTGTATATGAACGACAACCTTTATGTTGAAAAAGAGGATGAAATTACACACAAATACGCTGATTATCAAAAAATTCCTTTCACGGCAAAACCCTTCTCAGAATTGGAATTGGATAATATTAACAAATTAGTATTAATTGACTATGACAATCCTGAACGTGTGACTCGTTTGACTAAAAAACTTCAAGAAGATTTTCCTGAATTATTTATCGTAAAATCTTGCGATTTCTTCTGCGAAGTTTGTCACAAAGAAGCAACCAAAGGTGATGGTTTAAGAGCCTTGCAAAAACTTTACGGAATTTCTCAAGAAGAAACTCTTACAATCGGCGATCACAATAACGACATCGATTTACTAAAAGCCGGTGGTGTAAAAGTTGCAATGGGCAACGGAACCGATGAACTTAAAGCCGTAGCAGACTATGTTACAGACACTGTTGACAATAACGGATTCGTTAAAGCTATAGAAAAATTTGTAAAAGTAGGTGCAAATGTATAGAATTGGACTAGGATATGACATCCACAGACTTGACGTCGACAGAGATTTAATTATCGGAGGAGTTAAAATTCCTCACGTAACAGGGCTTGTAGGTCACTCTGATGCTGATGTACTTATTCACGCAATCATTGATGCTATGTTTGGAGCACTTGCTCTTGGTGACATCGGCACACATTTTCCCGATACTGATGAAAAATACAAAGGAATTTCAAGTATCTTATTGCTACAACACGCTTATAGATTGATTCAAGAGGAAGGCTATGTTATCAACAACCTTGACTGCAACATCATTGCGCAGGCTCCTAAGATGAAACCGCACATTCCGGCTATGCAAAAAGAACTTGCAAAACATCTTGGGGTTGATGTAAACTTGATTTCAATTAAGGCTAAAACTAACGAACAAATGGATGCCGTTGGTGAAAAAAAAGCAATTGAAGCAAATGCCGTAATTATGCTTAGAAAGAAGGATTAAGATGAAATTTTTACACGCTATGATTAGAGTTAAAGATGTAGAAAAATCTTTAGAGTTCTATCAAAAATTGTTAAATATGACTATCGCTAAGAAAAAAAGACTTGACGATTGCGAATTGATATACTTGGAAGACGAAGAACATACTGCTCAAATCGAATTGACAGTTAACGATGAAATTCCTAAAGAAGGATACGTTAATGGCAACGCCTTTGGACACTTTGCTTTTTCTGTAGACTCAATGGAAAAATTTACAGAAAAATTACACGCACTAGGTTACAAATATTTTTACGAACCTTATGTGGTTTTCTCAGGTACAAAAATTGCCTTTGTTAAAGATCCTGACAACAATGAAATTGAATTAATCGAGCACGTTAATGGATAATCAAATTAAAACATACATTCAAAATTCAATAGAAATCCGCAAAAATATTCTTGCGGATGAAGAAATGTTTGAAAAAGTTAAAGAAATTAGCAACAAAATTATTTCAGCTCTAAAAAGCGAAAACAAAATTTTGTTTGTAGGAAACGGTGGTTCGGCAAGTGATTGCGACCATTTAGCAACAGAATTCGTGTCTAAGTTCTACAAAGATAGACATGCCTTCAATGCAATTTCTTTGACCTCTAACAACGCTCTTATTACAGCTCTATCAAACGATTTTAGCTATGACAAAGCGTTTTCAAGACAAATTGAAGCAATTGGCAAAAAAGGCGACATTCTGATTGCTCTTTCAACCTCAGGAAACTCAAAAAACGTAGTTAATGCCATAAAAGTTGCAAACGAAATGGGTTTAACAACGGTTGGTTTAACAGGACAAACACCATGTGAGATGGACAAAATTTGCAACATTTTGGTTAAAATTCCATCTTCAGAAACACCTGCAATTCAAGAAGCGCAAACAATGCTAGGACATCTTATCTGCAAAATTGTCGAAGATGAATTGCTTGTATAATTAGTCCGAATTTTATGACGTAAATAACTATTATATTTCAAAAGAAAGAAAAAGCTAAGCAAGAAGTCTTTGCAATGATGACATAAGACTTCTTTTAATATAAGACTATAGCTTTTTTGTTAGTTAACAAGCACACTATATATTACATTTTAGGGCTGATTCATTTTATTATTTTCTTAACAAAACTTCATATTTTGAGCCATGCTTGCAATTTTTCATGAGAAAAATACTTTATATATATGTAAGAGGTATTAAAGAAACACAAGAGGAGAATTAAAATGTTTGGATTAAATGGATTAAACAACGGTGCTATTAATGGTATTAACGGTATCGATGATAATAAAAAGAAACTAGATAATGTACAACAACCACAAGTTGCATTTATCAACACTATTTTTGAAGGTTTCGGCGGAGCTAACAACTCAGGTTCTGAAGCTGCATTCAACGCTTAATCTTTAAAAAGAGTTACTGGATTTGGGGACTAAAAAAGACTTCATCTTTTATGGTGAAGCCTTTTTTGCGTTTTTTTTTATAAAATTACTTAGCCAACCAAGATACCTGCAATACAAGCTGACATAAAGCAAGTGAACACACCACAAATTAATGCTCTCATACCCAATCTTGCTAAGTTCTTTCTTTGGTTTGGAGCTAAACCGCCAATTGCACCGATTTGTGTTGCGATAGAACCAAAGTTACCGAATGAACAAATTGCAAATGATGCAATTACGAAAGCTTTATTTGTAATTATATTTTGGATTTCTATTAAGTCTGTATAACCGTAAACTTCGTTTGAAACGATTTTCAAACCGATTACACCACCAACATTAAAGATATCTTGAACAGGTACACCCATAATCAATGCAAATACAGCAAAGAATTTACCTAAAATCATCTTTAATGATAAAGCTTGGAAGTCAAAGCCTAAAACAGGGCCTGTTAAGTGGAATACGTTTGCAACACATCCGCCAAATGCAGCTAAAATGTAGTCAATCATACCGATTAGGGCAACGATTGCAAGTAACATCGCAACTACGTTCAATGAAACCATCATACCTTCAGAAGCACCGGATGCAATTGCATCAAATACATTTGAGTGAGTTTTACGACGGCTTAATTTAATATTTTCCATTGTTTCAGGTTCACCGGTTTCGGGGTAAACAAGTTTTGTCATAACTAACGCCCCCGGGATAGCCATAATTGCTGATGCTAAAACATAAACAATCGGAATACCCATCATTGCATAAACAGGCATCATAGCGCCTGATGTACAAGCCATTGAACCTGCCATAGAAGCAAGTAATTCTGAACGTGTTAATTTTGCCAAGTAAGGTTTAATCATAATTTGTGCTGTAACTTGACCTACAAAAGCACTGGCTACGTTTGATAAAGCTTCTGCACCACTAACCTTCATTAGTTTGTTCATTGCTTTACCCAAAATAGTAACAACTCTTTGCATGATTCCGTAGTAGTAAAGAATATTTACTATCATCATCATAAATACCGTTGCACTGATTAATTGGAATGCAAATGGAATTGAGCAACCGAATACTGAACCCATTTGTTTATCATCAAGTAATGGACCATAAACGAATTTACCACCGATGTTTGCAAATTCTAACAATTTAACAATTACTTGTCCTAACCATAAAAATATCTTTTGACCTACTGGCACCTTAAAAATAAAAATACCGAAAATAATTTGTAGAGCTAAACCTACACCTACAGTCTTGTAGTTGATAGCTTTTTTGTTATTAGACAAAGCAAACGCAATTGCTAACAAAACGACCATACCAATGATGCCAATAAAACGTTCCATTACTTCTCCTTATAAAATAATAACTATAAAACAATTGTACTAAAAAGGAATTCAAAAAGTTTGTTTTGTAAAAGGAATGTTTACAAATGGATTTATTTTTCAAAATAAATATAATAATAATTATTATGGTTAAATGTAAGCAACTTTTAGCAAGCGCTATAATAATATCATATTTTTTCAGTGGCGGATTGGTTTTTGCTGATACATTCCAAGGTCATGCGGAGAAATTCGACCAAAAGACTTTAGATCAATCTGAACTTTTCACAGGCAAAGTTGACATTATTGACGAAAAAGATGTTATCAAAATGACTGTTTCGCAGGTAATTGACGGTAATTTGTCAATTGAGGGTGATGAATTTTTTGCCGAAGTTGTAAGTGATGTTTCAGGAGATAGTGGTGTTATTTTACCAAAAGGTACCATTGCTCACGGAATTATCAAGGAACAATCAGGAGCAAAAAGACTTGGACGAAACGGTTACGTAAGTCTTGATTTTGATTACCTTGTAACACCGGATGGTAGAGAAATTCCGATTGAAGGTAAAATGTCTACGAGAATGCACCCTGTTGTAGAAGCCGGTAAAATCGTAGCCCAAGATGTTGGTTACACAGCCGCAGGTGGTGTTGTCGGCGGACTTATTGCCTTAAACTTATTTGGTATTGAAGCCGCTATTGCATCACAAGGTTACACAGTTTTAGGCGGTGCTGCCGTTGGTGGTACTGTTGGTTTAGGGATGTCTTTATGGAGAAAAGGTAAAGACGTTTTAATTGCCCCTGGGGATGAAATCAGAGTAAAAATTAACGGAAAAGTTCAACTTCCTGTATACAAAGACACAGCGTTAAAACAACATGAAATCTTTTACCCGGGGTTAAAGGTTAAAATTACAAATATTGTCCATGAAAAAGATCCGTTTGGTGAAGCTAATACAATTACATTAACTTTATCAATCTCTAATCTTACTGACAAAACACTTTCAGGCATGGATTTGGCACTTGTTAGCGATTACAACAATGTTTTTCACCCGTCAATTTTCGGTGATACTAATTTGATGTTCAAACAAATTAAACCTGGTGACAGAGTTGCAGGCAGAATTTCGTTTAATGTTGACAACATAAACAGAAGTTTTTGGTTAACTTGCTACGATATTCGTTCTAAAAAGACATTGATGAAGATGTCTATTGATAATGCATACAAAAATGTACCAGAAAAGACTAAAAAGAAGAACGATAAGCTAAAGAAAAAGCCTAATTACTACAAAGAAAACGATCCGTTTGAAGTATAACAACTAAAATGTTTTTGCGAATAAAAGCAAAGCTCTACAAAAGACCGGTGGGATAGTTAATATAATGCTGAACAACTACGTTATAATTGTTATTTACAAGTTAAAAGCTTCAGCATGACATATCATTATAACTTACTTAACCCATTTAGCTTTTAGTTTGTTAATTTCACCTGATGATTTAGCGTGTGAAATATAGCCGTCAAGCATTTCCAAAACTCTTGTACTTTCTGTACCTTTTCTTAATGCGATACCATAAGGTTCTTGTGTATATTTTTGACTTATTGCAATAAGTGATGAATCTTTTAATTTATACCCCATCAACACTGTATCATCCATAGCTACACCGTCAACAAGACCTTGATTTAGGGCATCAACAGCTTCATCATAAGTTTTAAAACCTGCAACCAAAGACGATGGAGCAACGGTTCTAATACTTTCATTTGCTGTAGTACCAAAGACAACACCAATCTTTTTAGCCTTTAGATCATACAATGATTTAATCTTACTTGATTTTTTAACCATAACGGTTTGACCTGCAATGTAATATGGTTCCGTAAAATCAACCATGCTTAAACGAGAGGTATTTATTGTCATTGTTGCAATAATCATATCCGCTTGACCTGAATTCAACATAGAGATTCTGTTCGACGGAGTTACCGTAACAAATTCAACTGCGTTTTCATCACCCAATAATCTTGATGCAATTTTCTTTGCCAAATCTATTTCAAAACCGACATAATTTCCGTCTTTATCTTTTGAACTAAATGGAGGAATATTGTCTTTAACACCTACAACAATTTTACCTCTTTGTTGAATTACATCATACAAATCCATCGGTTGTTGCTTTTTACCGCAAGCAACTGCAAATACTGATATTATAATTATTATTAGTAAATTAGTTAAAATCTTTTTCATAATACTTTAAATAAAGCATAAATAATTTAATTTGTAAATCCATTTTTGCTATATAATGTAAATACTAAAAAGGATAGACACAACACTAGGATTAATTATGAAAAAGAAAATTAGTATTATTGGTTCAACCGGCTCAATTGGAACCCAATCATTAGAAGTTATTGAAAAATTACAAGATAAATTCGAAATTATTGCACTTGCAGGTGGCTCAAACGTTGAACTTTTAAACAAACAAATTGAAAAGTTCAGACCTAAATATGTTTGTTTAGGCAAAGAAAACAGCGAACTTAACACTCAAGGCGCTAAAGCATTATATGGTGACGAAGGTTTACAAGAAATTTGCTCAAACAAAGAAAATGATATTATTTTAGTAGCTGTTTCAGGAAAAATCGGTTTAAAACCAACACTGGCAGCTATTGAAAACGGCATTGACATCGCTCTTGCCAACAAAGAAACTCTTGTTATGGCCGGCGATATTGTTATGAAAAAAGCTAAAGAAGCCGGAGTTAAAATTTTACCTGTAGACAGCGAACACTCTGCAATTTTCCAATGTATTCACGGAGAATTAGAAAAGGTCGACAGATTAATCATTACAGCTTCAGGCGGACCATTTTTACACAAGTCTATTGACGAAATTAAGCAAGCAACTGTTGAACAAGCTCTTGCACATCCACGTTGGAACATGGGTAAGAAAATTACCGTTGACAGTGCAACTCTTATGAATAAAGGGCTTGAAATTATTGAAGCTCACCACCTTTTCGGAATGGATTATAATCACATCAACGTTGTTGTTCACCCTCAAAGTTATGTTCATTCTGCCGTAGAGTGGAAAGACGGTAGCATTATGGCTCAAATTGGGGTTCCTAGCATGCATATTCCAATCCAATACGCAATCTGTTACCCTGAAAGACCTGCTGGCATTAAATCTCGCAGTTTTAGCTTTGCAGATGCGGTTAAGTTCGATTTCTTAAAACCGGACTTCGAAAAATTCCCTTGCATGGCTCTTGCATACGAAGCCGGAAGAACCGGCGGCAGTGCTACAACTTGTATGAATGCCGCAAATGAAGAAGCTGTTTACGCCTTCTTAAACGGAAAAATTACACTTTACGACATTTACACAACTGTTGAAAAAATCTATCGCCAACACAAAGTGGTTCAAAATCCGGACATAGACGAAATCTTTGCAATAGACAAAGAAATTAGAGAAAAAGCTAAAGAATTATTTAGATAATAAAGAAAATTTAATTAGTAAAGCGCCATTCTTCTTGAAGAATGGCGCTTTTTAATATTTAATAAATAATATTATTAACTTTTGTAACAAGAAGTTGGTAAAAACCTAAAGATTTTATTTCAACATGTCGATGTATATTATGTGAGAGATATGTGAAAAACAAAAAGGAGTATTAATATGAAACAAACTAATTATACAAGATTTAAAAACGCTTTAGAAGAACAAAAAACAATGAACTTCATTAATTTGAAGAAGGATATTGATTCAATTAAATGTTTTATTGAAAAAGCATTAACATTAGCATTGGAATCAACACAAACAACTGTTGAACGTGATTACAATGTTTCATCACTTTAAAAAAAGCTATTAGATTAGGGGTAATCGACCTTAAATGTTTTAAGGTACACAAACAAAAAGTGCCGAAGTTCAATTGAACTTCGGCACTTTTTATTATATTTTTTTGATTATTAAGCTAAACCGTTTGCTGCTGCCATAAAGTCTTTGTTATAGAAATTTAAAGAACTGTTACCTGTGAAACTTGGAGTTGTAGTTGAAGCGAATGGATTAGTTTTACCATATACACTTTGAGCAGTTTGTGATTTTAATTGAGGAGTTTGAGCTTGAGTCATTGTAGCTGTTGAAGTACCAGAAGCTACAGAAGCTAAACTGTTATATGCAATTTTTGAATCGTCATTAGTAACGCCTTCTTCGTTTAATCTTTGAGAAGCAACACCAACAACTTGGTTTAATACTTGACCGTTAACTTGAGCTGCTTGAGCCAATTGCTTTGCTTGTTTTTCTTGTGCTAAAACTAATTCATCTTTACCAACGATTTTTTCAGCACCGCTTTTTGCAAGTTTGCTACCTAATGTACCACCGATTAATGAACAGATTGTACCGATTGCTGCACCTGCAACTGCACCGATAGCAGTACCAGCACCTGGGATAATTGAACCGATTGCTGCACCTACTTTAGTACCGATTGCTGCACCTGCAACCCAACCGCCAACTGAAGCAACTGTCTTAACTGCTGATTTACCAACTTGTTTCATACCGGCTTTTACACCTAATTGTTTGAATGTTGGATATACGTTTGTAATTGTTTCAGTAGCACCTTCAAGAGCTAACATCATTGGACCGCCGTTTGATTTAAATGTGTTCCAACAAGCGCTTCCAACTTTACTACCTGCAGCTGCTGTATTGATTGCTGCTGATGCTTTATTTATACCGAAGAAGTTTTTAACCTTGCCCCAGAAACCTGTTGCTGTAGTTGCTGCTTCTTTTGCGGCCGCTGCATTAGCTTTGCATAATAATTGGTTTGCAGTTGTATATGCATGAGTTGAACCGGTTTGACCTAAAGTTTCAGCTGCGATTTTAGCTTGTTGGAATAAACCTTGAGTTGATTTAGACATTTTTGCTAAATTTTCTGCTGAAGGAATAGCTGATAACAATTCAGCTGATGAAGTTGCATTTGCAACTGCGCTAACACCTTTTGTAAAAGTATCTTGAGTTTTGTATAAGTTTGATAATTGTCTAGCTGCTTCGGTTTGAGCTTTTAAAGCACCTGCATAATTACCTTTGTTGCTTTTTAACCATGAAAGACCTTGTACAGCCAAGTTACCTGTTGCACCTGCCATTAAATCAGAAGTACTGATAACCGGTTGATGAGAAATTACAACACCTGTAGCATATTTTGCTAAGTTTTCAATATCTTTTGGTGAATAATATGTATTACCTGTAAAATTAACATTTACGTTGTTAGTCATTTTAAATCAATCCTCTTTAAAATCTCTCGTACTTATATAAAGTATTTTTTTCTCAAATAATTGCCTTTTTTAAAGAATAATTGTTAACTTTTATTAACAACGTGTAAAAAGGGCGGAAATCGAAGATTTCCGCCCTTAAAAAGTTCAAATATTTTAGATTATTTTGAGCATTTTTTGATACATTTTTTAATTTCCGTAATCATTGCATGCTCAAATTTTTCGCATTCAGCTTGAGTTTTTGCTTCAAAACGAAGTGTAAACACAGGTTCTGTATTACTTTGACGAATTAGTGCAAAACCGCCGTCAAACACAACTCTCATACCATCAAGGGTGATAATATCTTTAATTTCAGAACCGAACAAGTCTTTGTTCGCATTAACTTGTGCCTTCAACATTTCCAATGCCGGCTTTTTCAATTCATTTGGGCATTCCAAACGTGTTTCTTGTGAAGTATAAACTTCATCAAAAGGTTTCAACAAGTCTTCAATTTTGAAACTTGGATTTTTCTTACGATTTTTAGCAAGAATTTCAATAATTCTGCAACCTGCATAAACAGCATCGTCAAAACCGTAATATTTATCTTTAAAGAAGGTATGACCACTCATTTCACCGCCCAATAAAGCGTTAGTTTCTTTCATTTTTGCCTTAATATAACCATGACCTGTCTTACACATAATTGCTTCACCGCCGGCTTTGTTTATTGTATCAAACAGAACTTGTGAACATTTAACTTCAGATACAACAACCGGTTTTACACCAGATTCTTTGAATCTGTCAATTAAATCCATAGCATAAATTAATAACAATTTATCACCGGTCATTGAGCGACCTTGTGAGTCAATTACACCGATTCTATCGCTATCACCGTCAAAAGCAATACCAATATCAGCATCATTATCGACTACAGCTTTTTTAATATCTTTTAAAGTCTTGTCATCGCTTGGGTTTGGGTGGTGGTTCGGAAATCTTCCATCAGGACTTGAATATAATTCAATCACGTTACAGCCGATTGAGCGATATAGAGCAGGAGCAATAATACCGCCAGTTCCGTTTGCACTGTCAACAACAACTTTAATACCTTCGCCAATTCTACCGAAGTTCAATTTCATAACTTCTATATAATCAGGAATTAAATCATATTCTTTTGTTTCACCAAATGTATGTGATAACAATGATTCTTTAGAGATACCTTCTACCAATTTTAGTAATTCTTGAATAGGTTTTTCGTCTAACAATTGACCGTGATAAGTCATTTTAAGACCGTTGTATTGACTTGGATTGTGACTTGCCGTAACAATTAAAGCACCATCAATTTCATGCCCGTCAGTAACGTTATCATTAACGCCAACAACATCTGAATAGTAACCGATTGGAGTTGGAGCCAAGCCTAAATCTACAACATTTGCACCTGCAGAAGTTAAACCTTGAACTAAGGCTTTTGCTAAGGCAGGAGAATGAGTTCTTGCATCACGGCAAACAGTTAGCCATAAATCTTTTGGTTCTCTTTCTGCCAATTTAGCAACATATCTAACATAGGCTTTACCGACAAAGAAGTATAATTCTTCCGTTACGTCTTGTCCATAAATTCCTCTAATATCATTTTTTCCAAATGCGTTATCCCATTTTGTTAACATTTAATTATTTCTCCTTTTTTTAATATAATATTATCATAAATAACATTGTTGTCATGGGATATGAAAGAATTTTTATCTAAATTAGCTAATAAACAAAACTTTGCAGGAGTATTATTCATACTTCCGTCGTTGCTTGGCACAATTGTGTTCATTATCATTCCAATTGTATGTTCTTTTGGCTTAAGTTTTGCAAAATGGGATTTATTAAATCCTATCCAATTTGTAGGTCTTGAAAACTACAAAGTTGTATTAACAGAGCCTGTATTTGTAAAAATCATTATAAACACTTTTGTTTATGCAATCTCAACCTCTGTTTTCGGTGTAATAATTCCGTTGATACTGGCTTGTATAATTAACAACAAGATAAAAGGGGCAGACTTTTTCAAAACTGCCTACTTTTTACCGTTTGTTACACCTATGATTGTAATTGGTATTATTTGGGAATGGATTTTTGATCCTAATATCGGTTGCTTAAATCATTTATTACACTTGCATATAAACTGGCTTTATGACACAAACTTTGCAATGCCTGCTCTTATTATCGTTTCTGTATGGAAACTTATCGGTTACAATATGATATTATTCTTAACAGGTTTGAGTACAATAAACCAAGAATTGTTAGAGGCTTCTAAAATAGACGGAGCAAACGCATATAATACGTTCAAGCACGTAACTATTCCTCTATTATCACCAACTATATTTTTTGTAACCATAATTACTGCAATTACTTCATTCCAAGTATTTGACTTAATTTACGTTATGACTCAAGGCGGACCTTTAGATAGTACTAATGTTCTTGTATACGCTATTTATAAAAATGCATTTGAATATTTTAACGTAGGCAAAGCAAGCGCACTTGCTTATGTACTATTTGCTATAATATTTGTATTAACATTGGTTCAATGGAAATTAAAAAATAAACTTGTATATTTGGAGAAAGACTAATGAAAAAGATATTTTTAATTTTAGGTATTTTAATATTTGGTAACTTCGCTTTTGCCGGTGAAGTTGTAATCTTGCACACAAGCGACACTCACGGCAGAATTTCACCAATTGAATACAAGGGGCGTAAAAATGTGGCCGGAATTTCAAGACGTAGCTCATATATTGAACAAATACGTACAGAAAACAAAAATGTCTTACTTCTTGATAGCGGGGATGTTTTTCAAGGCTCGCTTTATTACAGACACGATTACGGAAAACTTAATGCAAAGCTATTAAGATACTTAAAATATGATGCAATTGCGTTAGGTAACCACGAATTTGACAACGGCGTAAAAGTTTTAAGACGTAACGTCAAAACTTCAAAAACTCAGTTTTTATCTGCCAATGTTCATTTTAACGACAGATACTTAAAAAAAGCTGTGAAACCTTACATAACAAAAGAATTTGACGGAGAAAAATATTTAATAATCGGAGTTACAACATCAGACCTTGCAAACCTTTCTGACACAAGTTATGCAAAAGTAACCGATGCAACAGAAGAAATTAAGAAAATTATAAAAACTGTTAAATACGACCACTTGATTATACTTTCTCATTGCGGGCTTGATGAAGATAGAAAAATTGCCAAAGAAGTGCCGGAAATAGATTTAATCATAGGCGGTCACAATCACTTTTTCTTTGAAACACCAACATACATCGGAAAAACTCCAATTGTTCAAGACGGTGAATTTGGTATAAGAGTCGGAGTTTTAGACTTTGATAAAAAATTAAAACACTATGTACACACAAACATAACACCTGATTTTAAAACTAACAACAAAATCGACAAGATTATTGCGCAAACAGATAAACGCATTGCACATTCAACAAAAAAAGTGATTGCAAAAACTAACGTTACGCTACTTGGCGACCAATACATAATTGAACATAATCAAACAAATTTGGGAAAATTAGTGCTTTTATCTATGACAAAAGCGTTTCCAAATTATGATGTTGTTATGACTAATTCAGGCTCAATCAGAGTTAACAGAAACATTAAAAATCAAATTACATATGGCGATGTTTTAGAAATTTTACCGTTTGAAAACAAAGTGGTTTTGGTTGAATTACAAGGTAAATATTTAAAAGAAGCATTACAAAAAGGTCAAACTACAACAAGAAGATATCTTCAATATCACTTAAATATTGATAAAATTGATGACGACAAAGTTTATAAAGTTATTACAAATGAATACATTGCAAGCGGAAAAGACGGCTATGCCCCATTCCTACACGGTAATATCGTAAAAGTATCCGCTAAATCTCAAATCAAATTATTCTGCGATTTATTGCAAAATCTAAAAACAATCACAAACGATAATATTAAGTTTTAGCAATGTCTTTGTCTTTCAGTATTTTTATAATATAATTAACTCGTAATTAATAATTAACGGGTAGTTGAAGTGGAAAAAGAAAAATATCATTTTATCGCCATTGGCGGGATTGGGATGAGTGGACTTGCAAAATACTTGTTACAAGAAGGTTTTGAAGTTTCAGGCTCTGATATTAACGATAGCAAATATATTGATGAAATTAGAAATTTAGGCGCAAAAGTTTACATTGGACACGACAAAAAAAATGTTCCTGAAAAATGTATTGTTGTTGCAAGTTCTGCAATTAGAGAAAGTAATCCAGAAATTCAAAAAGCAAAAGAACTTGGATTACCAATTTTACACCGCTCTGATGTATTAAAAACTCTTTCGGAACGTTCAAAATGCTTTATAGGTTATGCCGGAACCCACGGTAAAACAACAACAAGCGGACTTTCATCATACGTTATGGAAAAAGCCGGATTAGAACCATCTTACGTTGTTGGCGGTATTATTCCCGAACTACACACTAACGCTAATTACAAAACAGACAAATATTTTATCGCTGAACTTGACGAAAGTGACGGCACAATTGTTAAATATAACCCTCAAATTTTAGTTATTAACAACTTGGAAGCTGACCATTTAGACTTCTATAAAAAAGGTTTAGACTCTTTAGTTGAAACCTTTGAACAGCTTTTATCAAAATTTGATGGTTCACAAAAAGTTTTAATCAACAACGATTCGGCAGGAAACTTGAAACTTAAAGGATATAATTTTATAACTTATGGGTTAAATGATGCGGATTATGTTGCGAAGAACATTGATTTAACACCTACAGGAAGCACATTTGATGTTTACCATAAAGGTGAAAAGTTAACCTCTATGCGCATAAAATTATTGGGCAAACACAATGTTTCAAACGCTTTAGGTGTTCTTGCAAGCTTACACCAAGCAGGAGTTGATTTAGAAAAAGTCGTTGAACATTTTGCAACCTTTACAGGTATGGGCAGACGTTTTCAACACGTTGGAGATGTTAACGGAGCAGTAATTTACGATGATTACGCTCATCACCCTACAGAAATTAAAGCTACTCTTTCTGCTTTAACAGAATTTCCTGACAAACACGTTATTGCAGTGTTCCAACCTCATAGATACACTCGCTTAAAATCTTTATGGAATGATTTTGTAGATGCGTTTGAAAATGTTCCGCACGTTGTTGTTACAGACATTTACGCAGCCTCTGAAGATCCGATTGAAGGAATTACATCAGAAAACTTTATTAAAGATTTGAAAAAACATTGTCAAAATAGTGAATATATTTCAGGTTCAATGAAAGAAGTTGCAGAAAAAATTTATCCTCAACTAAAAAAAGACGATATTCTTGTAGGTTTAGGCGCAGGAACAATCACAGAACTTGGCAAAGAACTTTTAAAATTAAATGAAGGAAAATAGAATGAGTGTTGAAATTAGAGAAAATTTTGATGCTAAAAATTTAACTTCATTCAAAGTAAGCGGTTCTATTGAACGTGCTTATTTTCCAAAAAATATAGAAGAGTTAACAGAAGTTCTGAAAACAACAGAAAATCCAATAGTTTTGGGTAACTGTTCGAATGTTTTGCTATCATCATCAGGAATAAAAGGTGATGTAATCTTCACTCAAAAATGTTCTGCAATAGAAATTAATGGCAGAAAAGTTTACGCCGAATGCGGGCTGAAAGGTCCTATGGCTTCTAATGAAGTTTTAAAACATTCTCTTAGCGGTTTTGAATTTATGATAGGTTTCCCCGGATCGATTGGTGGCGAAGTTTACATGAATGCTTCAGCTAAAGAACAAGCCATTAGTGATTGTTTAACAAGTGCACAAGTTTTTGACTTGGATTCAAAAAAAACTATAACACTTTTAAAAAATGAATTAGAATTTGGCTACAGAAGTTCAATTTGCCAAAGAAAAAATTACATTGTACTTTCTGCAGAATTTGAATTGGAAGAAAAAAACAAAGATGAAATAAAAAAAAGAATGGATTTTAACCTAAATTTCAGAAAAAATCATCAACCTTCATTAACACTACCAAACTGCGGAAGTGTGTTTAAAAATCCGGAGGGTGATTCTGCCGGAAGACTCTTAGACAGCATTGGAGCAAAAGATTTAACTGTTGGTGGTGCAAAAGTTTGGGAAAATCACGCAAATTTTATTATAAATTATAACAACGCAACATCAGAAGATATTCTAAATTTGATGTTATTGATGTACAATAAAGTTAAAGAAAAATATGAAATAAAATTAAATCCCGAAGTTGTTTATTTGGGAAATAAATCGGAAATCGAGGAAAAAATATGGAAAACATTAAAGCAAAAATAGATAAAAACGCTCGAATTGGTGTGCTTTGCGGTGGAATGTCTTCTGAAAAAGATGTTTCTCTTCGCTCAGGCAAAAACTGCTTTGAAGCATTAAAAAGATTAGGCTACAACAACGCAGAATTAGTAGTTGTAGATGAAAATATCTCAGAAACACTTAAAGAAAAGAAAATTGAATACGCATATATTGCACTTCACGGAAAATACGGCGAAGACGGCTGTATTCAAGGTTTATTAGAAATTTTAAAAATTCCATATACAGGTTGCGGTGTAATGGCATCTTCAATTTGTATGAACAAAGAATACACAAAACGTATTTTATCAACTTGTCCTGAAATTCCACTTGTAAAATCTGCTTTCGTTCAAAAAGGCGACAATTTACAAGAAAAAGTTTATGGATTGAAATATCCGTTAATAACAAAACCTGTTTGCGAAGGTTCAAGTTTTGGTATGACAAAGGTTAACGAACCGGCTGAACTTGAAAAAGCTTACGAAGAAGCTGTAAAATTCAACAGTGACGTACTTATTGAAGAATTTATTGATGGTTTTTTCGTTACTGTTGGAGTTTTAGAAAATGAAGGTAAAACTTTTGCCACTGAAATTCTTGAAATCCGTCCTAAAACTGAATGGTACGATTTTGAAGCAAAATACACTCAAGGTATGTCAGAATTCATTCTACCTGCAAACTTAGACGAAAAAACAACAAATATGATTAAAGATGTTGCTGTTCAAGCTCACTTAACTGCAGGTTGTAGCGGAGTTTCAAGAGTTGACTTTATGATTATGGACAACAAACCATACTTCTTGGAAATCAACACAAGTCCCGGAATGACAGATGTTAGCGACTTGCCGGCACAAGCAAAAGCTATGGGTATTGATTACGACAATTTAGTATTACTTATTTTAAACAGTGCAGGATTAAATAAATAATAATGGCTAATGAAGAAAACGAGTTGGAAGAGGAATTTAATCCTGAACACATAAAAACTCGTATAAAACGTAATAAACAAGAACGACATGTCCGCAAAACAAACATGTGGATGCGTCGTTTGAGAATGCTTTTACGCTTTTTATTCATTTTGTCACTTATGCTATTATGCTTTAAATTAATCAGAATGCGTCAATGGTATATGTCACCAAAAGCATTCGACTCTGCAGATAGCCCATATCTGGAAATTACAAATAACAAAATTGTACCAACATACTACATTATTGCAGCACTTAGAAAATCAGAAGTGCCTAAAGTACCGATATATATGTACAATACAGATGAAATTGAAGAAAACCTAAAATCACTTCCACCAGTTGAAAACGTATATATTCGTAGATTTTGGTTCCCTGCAAGACTGCAAATTATTATTCAAGAAGACACACCTTCTATAACAATTGCACCGGATGAAAAAGTTGAACCGATAGCATTTTTCACAAAAACCGGAAAACTTATCGGACGTGATTTTTTGCCATTAGATAAATCATTTAAGACAATTAAAGTTTTAACTTACGGTACAAAAGGTGATGACTACAGACATTGGAATACTCAAAAAATAGAACAAATAGAAAAGTTAGCTAAAACAGTTATTTCAGGAACAAAAGTTCCTTTGGAATATATTGATTTAAGAACTCCGAATGACGTTTATATTCAATTAAAGGATATAAGAATTCGTCTTGGAGAACTTGATGATACTGCGACAGAAAGGGTTAAAAGATTACCTTCAATTATGCCACAGGTTCAAACTTTGGATAAAAAAATCAAATATATTGATTTAAGATGGAAAGACACAAACTACATTAAGCTAGATGAATAGTAAGGACGGTGGGAAATTATGAACATTAAACTAGCACAAATCAGATACAGAAACGCAAATTTTGAATACAATTACAAAAATATAATTAAAAATTTTGATGACAAATCCGATTTGATGATTTATCCTGATTTTGAAGCAAATACTTCTATGAATTTTGATAGCAATTATCAAAAACAAAAAGAAGAATTTTTCGCTAAACTTTGCAAAGATTTTTCTAAAAACACAGTACTTATCGGCAAAATATTAATCAAAGAAGGTAAAAAGTACGATTTAACAGACGGTTTCTTTGATTGTTTCGGTAAAAAAGTTTATGTATCGAAAGAATACAAAGACAACATAAAATGTGACTTATACATATTAGTTAAAAACAGTTACTACGCAATGAAGTCACATAAAGAATTTATTGAAAATACTGTTACATCAACTGATTTTATTTACGCAAACTCAATTATGCTAAATGATGAAGAAGTTTATGCTGGTCAAAGTTTTGCTAAAAACTCTAAAAACGAACTAGTATTAGATTTACCGCTTTTAGAAGAAAAAGTTGTTGAAGTTGATTTTTCAAACAAAATTAACCGCAAAGAAATGGTTCAAGAAGAAGAAATTTACAACGTAACAACATATGCAATCAAAGAATACTGCGACATTTGCGGATTCAAACAAGTTGTTTTAGGACTTTCTGGTGGTATAGATTCAGCACTTGTTGCAACTCTTGCAACAAAAGCTTTAGGCGCTGAAAACATAAAAACAATCATGCTTCCAAGTAAATATTCATCAACAGGAAGTATTACAGATGCTGAAAAATTAGCTAAAACATTAGGAATTGATAACGGTACAGTTTCAATCAAACCTTTATTTGATAACTTTATGGAAAATGTTGCAAAAGAAAGTAAAATGGATTTAGCAGAAGAAAACTTACAATCACGTCTTAGAGGTGTAATTTTAATGTTCTTCTCTAACCGTGAAAACAGACTTCTTTTATCAACCGGAAATAAGTCTGAAGTAGCTTGTGGTTACGGCACATTGTACGGTGATATGTGCGGAGGTTTCAATCCAATCGCAGATTTAACTAAAACAAACGTTTATAAATTATCAAACTGGATTAACAGAAATGGTGAAATAATTCCACAAGAAATTATTGACAAAGCACCATCTGCCGAACTTCGACCTAACCAAAAAGACCAAGATTCACTTCCTGAATATGCAATTTTAGACGAAATTATTGAAAATTACATCGAAAATCAAATGTCATATGAAGATTTGATTTCAAAATATGATAAACAAACTGTAGACAAAACTTTAAAATTAATTTATAGAGCTCAATTCAAACGTAATCAAGGCTGTATGGGCGTAAGATTAACAGAAAACGCATTCTGTGCAAACGTTAAATTACCTGTTCTACAAAAGTGTTATTAAATATATTGTAAAAATATAGTGTGAATTAATTGTATTTTTAGCAATAAAGTATTACAATTATCACAAATAAGAAAGACAAAAGGGATATCTCAAATATGAAAATACACATGCAAGTACTAATTGCAGTCGGACTAGGGCTTAAAAGAAATTGGCATATATTCTTCGGGATTATTGCCGGTATTATTGTTGGCTTTTTCCTACACGGACACGAACATTCAACCATTTTTAACGTGCTAACATTTATTGGACAAGCATTCATTAGATTAATTCAAATGGTTGTAATTCCACTTGTTGTTTCAGCTGTAATTATTGGTATTGCAAGTATTGGAGATAATAAACAACTGGGCAAATTCGGTAAAAAAATGATTCTTTATTACGGAATAATTACCGTTGCTGCAGTTTTAATTGGTTTAACCCTTGCGCTTACAGTAAAACCGGGGTTAGGTGCAACTCAATACATTGACACTGAGTCTGCTGTTGAAATTCAACAACAAGTTGCGGCAACAATAGATAACCAAAAGAGCAATATTTTGAACATATTACTTGATTTTATGCCTAGAAATCCAATATCATCGTTGGCAACAGGCGATATGGTTCCAATTTTAATCTTCGTATTAATTTTCGCAATCGCATTATCTAAAATCGGTGAAGTCAGCAGACCTGTTACTTCATTCTTTGAATCCGTCTTTGCTGCGACAATGAAGGTTACGGACTGGATTATGTATCTTGCTGCTCCGGGGGTATTTGCCCTAACAGCAACCTCTATATCTTCATTTGGTATTGATGTATTTTCAAGTATTTCAAAATATTTGTTTGTAATTTTTACGGGTTTAGCTATTCAATTATGCGTTGTATACCCTCTATTTTTACACGCAGTTTCGAAAGTTCCGGTATTAAAATTGTATGCGGCAATGACAGAAGCTATGATGGTTGCATTCGGTACCGCAAGTTCTTCGGCAACATTACCTTTAACAATTGCGTGTTGTGAAAAACGAGGAATTTCACACAAAATTTCAAGCTTTGTATTACCTTTAGGTGCAACTCTTAATATGGACGGTACAGCACTTGCACAAACCGTTGCTGTTATCTTCTTAGCTCAAGCTTATGGAGTAACATTAACTCCGTTCTTATTAATTCAAATTTGTATTTTAACAATTATTGCATCAAGCACATGCGCAGGCATACCGGGAACCGGTTTAATTACTATCGTTTTAGTTCTTAACGGTATGGGATTGACTCCTGAACAGTTAATCGCTGGCTTTGCATTATTATTCACAATTGATAGATTAACAGAAATGGCCAGAACTATGATTAACGTAACTTCTGATGCTGTTGTTGCTGCTGCCATTGCTGATAATGAAAATGAAATTAATTATGACCTGTTAAACAATCCGGGTGCTTATAATGAAATCATCTAATCGTGAATTGGGTAACCATGGTGAAGATTTGGCGTGCAAATTTTTGGAGAAAAACGGTTACAAAATTATTGAAAGAAACAAAAGTTTTTCAAAATTTTGTGAAATAGATATTATTGCTCAAATTAAAAATACGCTTGTATTTGTTGAGGTAAAAACCAGAAAAACTAATTCATTTGGTTCCCCCCTTGAAGCAATTACAAAAACAAAATACAGCCATATCAGACAAGGAGCTTTAACTTACTTGGGCGAAAACTCAAAGAAATTTTCAAATTTTCGCATTGATGCAATTGGCATAACTCTTGAGCCAAAAGTTGAAATAAAACATCTACAAAACATATAAGAGCTTCCGTGATTTATTTGTTCAACCATGAAATTACTCACACGACACCCTATCGAAAAACCGCAAGTGAAGAATAACATTATAGTTATTTTTTAAATTTAATGTCATGCTGTATTTATTTCAGTATGTCTTATCTTGTAAGTAAAAAAAAATATTAAGAATGTTACAATAACACTAAATTTTGAAATTTGGCTCTGTAAAAAACGTTTATATAATTACGGATGTTAATTAATGAGATAGGTATTTTGTAGATGAATATACAAAATTTGTTAAATATAAATTTTTCAGGCAATATTGAAGACAAAAAAGGCACTGACAGAAGACCTTATTTAGCGCCTCAAAAACCAGATACTTTTGAACGTACAACTGCGCCAAAAACAGAACCTAAAAAAGATACTGTTTTAAATAAAATTGCAAAAATGTACAGCAATGTTGTACCAATGGAACTTGATTCAGAAAGTACAAAAATTATAGAAGACGATAAACTTGATAAAGATAAAATTAAGTCTTTATCTAAAGATATGATGACAAGTAAGACTGAAACTTTGACTTTGGAAAGAGCGGCTTATGATGGAAAAAACAATTATATTCTAAGCACCACAAGCAGTGACGATAGCGAAAACATCAAGCTTTTAGATAAAGATTTGAATGTTTTAGAACAAGAAACAATTCACATAAAATATGATTCGGATGATAATCCTGTTTCTAAAAAGGTTATGACAACTGATTTTAGAACAAACACCTTCAATGAAACAAAATTTGAATACACACAGGAAGGTTATCCCGTTATGTCAGAAGCTGTAAAGATTAAACGTGATGCACAAAACAGATTAATAAGAAAAGAAACCTATGAAAAATCTGACATCGAAGGTATGTATAACGTTAAATATGAATTTCCAAACGGAAAAACAAGACAGCTTTCTAAAGCAACAAAAGACAAAAATACAGGTGCAGTCTTAATCGAAAAAGATATGCGATCTTCTGATATGACAAGAACTCAATATCGTTACGAAGACGATCCTAACGGCAACAGAATTATAGATTATAAAATCACATCACCCGACGGCAAGGTGTTAATGAACCAATCTCAAACATTTGAAGTTTTAGATAAAAATACTTTCCGTTCATCAAGAAATAACAAATCATATCTAATTGAATTAGATAATAAAAACAAAATTCTAAAAGTTACTGACGAACAAAAGAAAAAAGGTACCACTGAAATTGATTTAAAAGACATGATTAAAGGTAAAAAAACAAACCTGATCAATCTTTTAAAGACAATCCCCGGTGATGAACTTATAAATTTAGATAAAAATGTCTTCAATATAAAAGAAGCCGACGATAAACTTTCGTCATATTGCCAAAGTGAAGCCGTTGAATTTGATGACAATGATCAGGAATACATGTACTCAACTATGTTGGTTGTACCGGAAGATGCGTTTGTATTCCTACATGAATTAGGTCACGCTACAGATATCGGCGGAAAACCGGTTGATGAATTAAAAAATAAACAAACCGGCAAATGGGAAACCATCATAAGAGGTTCTCTTCGTGATGACAAAAAATTCCAAAAAATTTATGATGAAGAAAGAAAAAATTTCTTAAAAGAATTTCCAACAAACGAAAGAGAACATATCAACTACTTTATCGCAGATGAAGCTCTTCCCGGAAGACCTAAACAAGGTAAAAACGAAACAATTGCGGAAACAAATGCTTTGTTAAATACATACCAAACAACAAATGTATTAGGTATTAGGACTCAATATTTGCAACAACATTTTCCAAAAACAATAGCATACTTGAGCGCAAAATTAACACCAACAAAGTAAATAAATAAGTGGTTTCATAAAAGTAACGCCATACTGATATCATACGGGGGGCTAAGTTCGTAAACGCTAACACGGCGCCCTTCAGAAAAACCGCAAGTTCAGACTGACATTATTTTTTCACAAAGTGTGAATAATTTTCCGCATAAAATTTATCGAATTCATCATTTAAAATAGCTTTTCTGCAAGCTTTTGCAAAATCGATTAAGAATTTGATATTGTGAATAGACATTAACGCAGCTGCTGTACCTTCTTGGCATCTGAACAAGTGTCTTATATATGCTTTTGAATGATTTTTGCATGCGTAACAATCACATGCTGAATCCAAAGGTAATGGATCTGCTTGGAATTGTTGATTTTTAATACATCTTTTACCATCGTGAGTAAAGAACGAACCATGTCTTGCATTTCTTGTAGGTAAAACACAATCAAACATATCAATTCCACGTTTGATACCGTCTAACAAGTCTTCAGGAGTTCCTACCCCCATTAAATATCTTGGTTTATGTTCAGGCAACAACTGAGCAGTAAATTCCGTAAAGTGATTCATTGTTTCTTTATCTTCGCCAACAGATAAACCGCCAATTGCGTAACCTACCGCATCATAAGAAGAAATTACAGAAGCTGATTCTTTTCGCAAATCGTCAAAGAATGCACCTTGAACTATTGGGAACAATGCTTGACGAGGGTTAGTTTTTGCCTTAAAACATCTTTCTAACCAACGGTGTGTTTGCTCCATTGCCTTTTTAGCCTCTTGATAAGTACAAGGGAATGGCGAGCAAACATCAAACGCCATCATAATATCTGCGCCTATATCTTCTTGAATTTCCATTGAAATTTCAGGTGAAATAAAGTGTTCTTTTCCGTCTTTTGGATCACGGAATTTCACACCATCTTCGGTAATCTTTCTTAAATCAGCAAGAGAGAAAACTTGAAATCCGCCTGAATCTGTTAAAACAGGTTTGTGCCAATTCATCCAACCGTGAATGCCACCAAATTGTTTAATTAATTTAGTTCCGGCACGCAAGTACAAATGGTAAGAATTAGCCAAAATAATTTGAGCACCTGTATGCTCTATATCGTGATTTGTAAGCATTTTAACAGATGAATTAGTACCAACAGGCATAAAGATTGGAGTTTCAATATCCCCATGAGGAGTATGTAAAACACCTGCTCTTGCGCCCGTATTTTTGTCTACATGTACTAAGTCATAACTAAAATACTTATTGCAAACCATCTAATACAACTTCCATCATTGTTTTCCAGTTAGTGCAAAGTTCTTTTTCTACATCAAAGTAGATTCTCATTTCTCTTTCAGCTGAATCTACTGAATCAGAAGCATGAATACAATTACATTTCATCAATGGAGAATAATCTGCTCTAATTGAACCAACATCAGCTTTATCAGGATTTGTTGCACCTACAATGTGTCTAATTTCTTCAATAGCATCAATACCTTCAACAACCATTGCTACAATCGGAGCTGAAGTAATAAATTGAATTAAACCATCATAGAAAGGTTTGCCAACATGTTCTGCATAGTGAGCTGCAGCTTGTTCCGGAGTAACTTCTAACATTTTCATGGCAATAATTTTGAAACCTTTTTCTTCAAAACGGTTAACAATCCTACCGATTAAACCTCTTTGTACCGCATCAGGCTTTAGTGCTACAAATGTTCTTTCAATATTCATTTTAATATCCTCTCAAAATTTTGATACCTTATTTATTAGAACACAAAAATAGTTTTTTTCAAAGTCCAAGAAGAAATTACGCCAAATCATGTTAAAAATTTCGTTACAACTTGCAATTAATACGCCCTTGTTCTAAAATATTTTATTATGAATATATTAGAAAAGAGTACAAAAACATTAGAATTTGACAAGATTTTAGCGAAATTAGCAACATTTGCAAGAACAAAACAAAGCCAAATTTTATGCCAAAATCTTCAATTAGAAACTGATTATGAGAGAATTCAAGACGCTATCACTTTAACAAAAGAAGCTAAAGAACTTATTGATAAAGTTCTTGAATTGCCTATTGATCACTTAACAGATTTATCAACAATCACATCTGAACAACTTAACAGCTATTTGACAGAAAGAGAACTTTTAAGTTTGGCAAAAAGCTTACGTTCAGCTCGTTTAGTTAAAAACTTTATGAGAGAAAACACAATTGCTGATTCATTATTAAGCAAATTATCAATGCAACTTTGCCCAAACAAAGATCTAGAAGACAAAATCTTTTCTAAGTTTGATGAAGTTGATAACATAAAAAAAGATGCAACAGACACACTTTCAGGATTATTTTCATCATTGAAAGATGCAGAAAGAGATATTAAGGCTAAAATTAACGAATTGTTGAACTCTTCGGAGTTTGCTCAATATCTTCAAGAGCCTATTTATACAATTCGTGATAATAGAATCGTATTCCCGATTATGGCAAGCGCAAAAAGCCGTATTTCAGGTATTACACACGATGTTTCAGCTACAAACAAAACAGCCTATATTGAACCATCTCAATTGGTTGCAATGAACAACAAAATTAGAGAACTAAAAGTTAGAATTCATGACGAAATCGTTAAAATTTTAACAGAATTAACTCGTAGCGTAAAAGCTTGCTATGGTTCATTCCAAGCAAACGAAAGAGTTTTGGCAGAACTGGATTTTCACTTTGCAAAAGCCAGATATGCTATAAAAATGCACGCAGAACAACCTGAATTAACAAAGGAACGTGTCTTAAAGCTGGAAGGTATCAAACACCCTCTATTACTTACAAGAGTTCCCAACATCGTTAAAAATGATTTTTCATTAGGTGACGGTTACACATCATTAATTATCACAGGTTCAAACACAGGTGGTAAAACTGTTACTTTAAAAACTGTTGGTTTGTTTGTATTAATGACTAGAGCAGGTATGTTCTTACCTTGTGATAGTGCAAAACTTTATCCGTTTGCGAAAGTTTTAGCCGATATCGGTGATGAACAAGATATTATGCAAAATCTATCTACATTCTCTTCTCATATGAATAATATAATTAGCATATTAAACGAAGCAGATAAAGATACTCTTGTATTATTAGATGAAATTTGCGCAGGTACAGATCCTCAAGAAGGAGCATCTCTTGCAGAAGTTATTCTTGATAACATCGCATCAAAAGGTTCACTAAGCATTACAACAACTCACTTTGGTGAATTAAAATCACTTGAATACACAAATGCCAAATTCAAAAACGCTTGCGTTGAATTCGATAAAGAAACTCTTCAACCGACATACAAACTAACAATTGGCATCCCTGGAGCAAGTAACGCAATCTTTATTGCCGGAAACTTAGGCTTAGATCCCGAACTTGTTGAAAGAGCAAAAACAACTCTTCACATTCAACGTGATCCTTCAGCTGTAATTATCGAAAAATTGCAAGAAACTCAACAAAAATTGACTAAGAACTTGCAAGATGTTGAAATGTTAAAAATTACATCTAAAAAAGCTCAAGATGAATACGAAAACAAATTGGCTGAACTTCGCAGAGATAAACGCAAAACTATCAAAGCTATTGAAAATCGTTTCACAGAAGAATTTGATAATGTTCGCTTAGAAATCAAAGATATTATGAGTGAACTAAGAAAAGATAAATCTGAAAAAGTGGCAAGACGTTCTTACACAAGGTTATCTTACTTGGAAAACGATTTGAAAGATCAAATTGATAACGCTATGGATAAACAAACATATGATGAATTAATTTGGGATTCTATAAAAATCGGCGATACAGTTATGATTAAAGAATTGAACCAACCAGTAACAGTTGTTTCACTTCCTGACAAAAACAACAACTTAACTGTACAAATGGGCTTGATTAAAACTAAAATTAGCAAAGACCAAGTTGCTAAATTAGACAAATCATTAACTAAAAAGCCTCAATTAAAATTAAGACCACTTGAATCTTTTGAATTAAAAAGAAGTGGCATGTCTAACACACTAGATTTAAGAGGTTACAAAGGTGATGATGCTCTTGATAGTTTAGAAGCATACTTGGATAGAGCAAGCCTTGCAAACTTAACACCGGTATACATCGTTCACGGACACGGAACAGGCGCATTAAGAAGTTACATCAGAGATTATGTTTCAACATCTCCATACGTGGCTAAATTCAGACCTGGTGAACCTGCCGAAGGCGGTGACGGAGTTACTGTAATTGACTTAAATTAGTAAAAATGTAACAATATCGACATAAAGCACTCGAAAATCGAGTGCTTTTGTTTTATAATCGGCATGTAAATGGTCTTTTAATTATATAAAATAAACACGGAGTAATTATGTCAGAAAAACAAATTTATTCAGACGTAGAGTTTGAAGCCTTATTGGGCAATTATGATTACAATTTCAAAAAAGGAGATTTGGTTAAAGGTAAAATTTGCGGATATGATTCAGATGGCGCAATCGTTGATATTGGAGCAAAAACTTCTGCATCGGTTTCAACAAAAGAAGCCTTACAAGATAAATCTCAAAATTTATCATCAGTTCTTGAAAAAGGCAACGAATACGAATTTTTAATTATCTCTGATGAAGATTCAGAAGGTAAAATGGCTTTATCTTACGTTAAAGTTCAACAAGCATACACAATGAAACAATTAGAACAACTAAAAGAAGCTAACGAAACTATTTTAGGTGAAATCAGTTCTATTGTTAGAGGTGGTTTAATCGTTGATATTCTTGGCATAAAAGGTTTTGTTCCATCAAGCCAATTAAGAAGCAAAGACCAAGACTACAAAGTTGGCGACAAGCTTGAATTAAAAATCTTAACTCTAGACAGTCAACAAAATAGCTTCATCTTATCTAACAAAAAAGTATATTCTGAAGTTAGCGAAGAAGAAAAGAAAAACTTGTTCGATCAAATCGAAGTTGGACAAGTTGTTAAAGGTGATGTTGTTAGAATCACTGACTTTGGCGCATTTGTTGATATCGGCGGTGTTGATGGCTTGTTACCATTATCTCAAATTTCTTGGAAATGGATTGATCACCCATCAGATAGACTTTCTATCGGTGAAAAAATTGAAGTTGAAATTATCAGCATAGACCAAGAAAAACAAAGAGTTTCATTAAGCCTTAAAAACTTGGAAGCAGATCCATGGATTGAAGCTGAAAAAGAAATCAAAGAAGGTGAATTAAGAGAAGGTGTTATCACAAGAATTAAACCTTTCGGCGCTTTCGTTGAAATCTACCCTGGTGTAGAAGCTTTACTTCCACAAAATGAATTAATGGATTACCAAAGCAAAAATAACGTTATTGCAAAAGTTGGTGAAACAATTAAAACTTATGTTTTAAAATTCAACCCACGAGATAAACGTATTGCACTAAGCGTTACACAACCTGAATTGGCTACTGTTTAAATACAGATAAAGTCTTTTTCAAAGCTTTAGGGCAAAGACCAATAATATTTTCAAAACTGCCACCAATGGTTTTAACAAACCCTTGTGGCAGTTCTTGTATTCCATAAGAACCGGCTTTATCTAAAGGGTTAAAATCATTGATGTAATTGTGTATCATATCATCAGAAAGTTCGTTAAAAGTTACGTAACTTGTTGTTGAGTGAATCTTTTTGCGCATGCTTGGAGTTTCTATTGCACAAATTGAAGTAACAACAAAATGTTGCTTATTAGACAAAGCTTTTAACATCTTATACGCTTCATCTTTATCTTTAGGCTTACCTAAAATTTGATTATCCAAAACAACTATAGTGTCAGCCCCAACAACAATTGCATCGTCTTTAATATTTTTAGCAACCTCTAGAGCTTTGTTATATGCTAAATTTTCTATTTTTTCATAAGTAAAATCACGATTGTATAAAACTTCTTCATAGGGTGATTTTATAATCTCAAAATCTAATCCTAAATCTTCAAAAATCTTTTTTCTTCTTGGCGAACCTGATGCTAAAATTAATCTTTTCATAATGGATTAATTATAACATTTTATTTATGCTTGTAAAGGTAAAAATAGATACATTTAAAATATAAAGGCGCTGGGTTTTCAACCCAGCGCCTTTATATTTTAAATTTTATTATTACTTTTAACGTCTTAAAGTCTTACTTAAAACCTATGCCGCCAAC
>OIYG01000613.1_pt1 | contig 33509 bp, 30 predicted proteins | sample 1587861 | NCBI WGS metagenome assembly OIYG01 (sample SAMN03283272) | human gut metagenome | biome: human-associated habitat; material: feces | host: Homo sapiens | place: Peru | collected 2012 | reverse complement strand
ATTTACAACTGCGCCGTAGTTCCATCATGTAACGTTAATAGCATAAAAGTAAAACTTTTGCAAAACCAGCCTGAAATCACCATCGGCGCTAACTTATAAATTTTTCTGTAGAAAGAGAATGTCCCCCCTTCTTCCGTCGCATCGAAAAAACTTATATTTAGAACAGTCCCCGCAAATCCGTCCCTCTGAAAAACAAAAGGCCCCAGACCACGCAGTTAACCAGCAATTTATCAAAAGAAGTTTCCATCACTCTTCCCTGGTCAATTCATATGTCACCTCCCGGTTTTTTGTTCGCATAACAATTTTACTGGCATTTTCCGGAGTAATTTTATTTGCCCGCTGCAACCCCAGATACGGTGTCACATTGTAAAAAGTTCCCCACTGTATCACCGCGTTACAGTCTGCATATTTCTTAGCTGCATTTGCATCGTTGATTTCCCTAAAACTTTCACTTTCCGTAATATCCCAGTTACGCGTTCCATCCTGATAAATCAAAGAAGTATTTTCAAGGTTTTCCCCGATGCTTTCCTGATCCTTTCCCCATTCTGCCACTCCAAACGGATAATCCGTTTCCTTTTGTGTTTTTCTAAAATACCCGGTAGTTGTGCCATAAATTACAACACTCAATTGTGTCAGCCTCATCCGCTTTGGTTCATAAAATTTCGGGCTGATCTGCTCTTGATCTTTTGCCTTCAACGTATACTCATAAACCGGAACATTGCAACTGGTATCCAGCTCTGTGGTTTTTCCTGCTTTTGTAGGAAGATCGTAACATAGCGTTGCTTTTTTTAAACGGCTGGACCATTCCCCATCGGTTTGATCCAGAACAAAATACTGTACTTTTTTGTCACTCTGTCCCCGAATCAATTGCGCATTGCTGGTCAGCGTACGGTAATCATTTTTCTTTCCCCACATCAGATATAACTGATTTTCTGAAAAAAGATTTCCATTTTCATCATAGCTTTCCGATCCCGCCGGTCCTTTGGTTGCCAGCCATTTTTCTCCGGTTTCATCCTTTGCCTCATAGCGCACAACTGCACTTACGACAACTTCATCCGAAAGGATTTCCTCTACCGAAAAAATCATATGTTCATCCTGGTCACTGAATACTCCTCTTGTAACGTAATCGGACAATTCACTTCGCTGTCCCCAATACCCCTGAAACATCTTTTTTAGCTGCTCCGCAAAAGATGTCTGTGGAACAATGCAGGCAAGTGCCAGTGCAGCCGCCACGGTACCTGCAATACCGGCCATTTTCATTCGTCTTTTCCTCATCATTTTTTCCTCCTTTCGTCTCTTTTTGAGTACAATTTCCTCCTCTTTGATCTCCCGCTGCGGTGTAAGGGCCTTTTTTAAAATCTTATCTAATTGCTCATCGTTCATATCCGATAACCTCCAGTTTTTCCTTTAAAAGTGATTTTGCTTTGCGTAGACGGGTTTTAACGGTATTGACGGAAAGATGCAGGCACTCCGCAATTTCTGTCAGTTTCATATCCGCCGAATAATACAGATACACCACCAGCCGGTATTTTTCGGGAAGCTGCTGCACCAGTTTCTGCACTTCATGTATTGTTTCCTCCTGCAATACCTGTACTTCCGGATCTGCATTCCGGGTTTCCGATGCTTCCCCGCCGTTTTGTATATGTACTTCGTAGCTCTCCTGTGGTGCAATCCGCATCCGCCATGCAAATTTTCGTCTGCGATTTTTCCAGAGCCGGATTGCCACAGAAAGTGCATAACTTTTACTGTTATTTTTCTCATCCAGCCGGTCTAAATGTTCCAGCAGCGTAAGCATGGTATCCTGATACAGTTCATCACCCTCATGGGCATTTCCTGCAGTCATCCTGCAAAACCACAGGATATCTCTCCCGTGCGCAAGCACAAACTCATCAAACTTTTGTTTTGTCACGTGTGATTCCTTTCTATTTCCCAAAGACGTCCATGGGATTTCTCCCTTACATAATGATATTGTAATAAATTTTCAAAAAGTTTTCCGGATTTATTGGCACTTGAACAAATACGTTGAATACTCTATAATAAGTAGAAAACCTGTGCCCTGCGGTACATTTTTGATGTATCCCAATCGCATCTGGCTTTTTATTACACATTACGAGGAAATTTTATGAAAAAAAATACCCTGCGGCATTCCCTTCTGCTGCTTCTGACTGCAGCTATCTGGGGATTTGCCTTTGTTGCACAGAGTGTGGGAATGGACTATGTGCAGCCTTTTACCTTTACTGCTGCCCGCTCACTGATCGGGGGGATCGTACTGCTTCCGTTTATTTTTATCCGGGCGCAGAAAGCCGGCCGGACTTCTGAGGAAAAATCCGCTTCCTGGAAACAGGCACTGCCCGGAGGCATCATCTGCGGTGTTCTGCTGTGTATCGCCTCCAACCTGCAGCAGATCGGCATCCAGTATACGACCGTTGGAAAAAGCGGGTTTATCACAGCAATGTACATCGTGCTCGTTCCGGTACTCGGTATACTTTTTCACAAGAAAACCGGTATCCGCGTGTGGATCTCTGTAGCACTTGCTGTATGCGGACTGTATCTTTTATGTATGACTGGCGGTTCCTTTCGTCTGCAACGGGGAGATCTGTATACACTCTGCTGTGCCCTCATGTTTTCCCTGCAGATTCTTGCCGTGGATCACTATGCACCGATCGCGGATAATGCCATACTGGCATGCATCGAATTTTTCACCTGTGGCATCTGTTCCCTGATCCCGATGTTTTTACTGGAACAGCCACGGATACATCTGATTCTTGCGGCGTGGCTGCCAATCCTGTATGCAGGCATACTCTCCAACGGTGTAGCTTACACACTGCAATTTTTTGCACAGCGGGGACTTTCTGCCTCTACAGCCTCTCTGCTGATGAGCATGGAATCCGTATTCTCACTTCTGGCGGGTTTTCTCATCCTGCACCAGATGCTGAACGGTCGCGAGCTTGCCGGATGTGTACTGATGTTTGCCGCCATTATTCTTGTACAAATAAAAGGAAAAGAAAAGGAGTCGATTAATTCATGAAAAATATCATTGAAAACGAAGTCGGGGCCATCCTGACAGATATCCTTGACGATTATAAAAAAGGACGCGCAGTTGATAAGATGGATATCTACAACCAGCCGGATAAAACCGAAATTATGGACATTCTTGACCGTCTGTTTTCCATTGTTTATCCGGGATTTTTCCGCGATAAAACCCACAAAATCTACAATATTGAACACAGTGTGTCTACCATGATTGAAGATGTAATGTTCCACCTGAACAAACAGATCTGTGTTGTCTTAAAATATACGAAAGAATTCGGTGACAATGAGGAAGAAAAACTGGAACAGTTTGCACAGAAAGCAACCGTTTCTTTCATGCGGCGGATTCCAAAGGTCCGTGAATACTTAGAGACCGATCTGCAGGCCGCTTACGATGGCGATCCTGCTGCACGCAGCAAAGACGAGATCGTATTTTCTTATCCGGGACTTTATGCCATCACCGTATACCGTCTGGCGCATGAGCTGTTTCTGCTTGGTGTTCCGCTTATCCCGCGTATGATGACGGAACAGGCGCACAGCAAAACCGGTATCGACATCCATCCGGGTGCAACCATCGGCAAATATTTCTTTATTGACCACGGTACCGGCATCGTGATCGGTGAAACAACCATCATCGGCTGCCATGTCAAACTGTATCAGGGCGTTACACTTGGTGCCCTTTCCACCAAAGGCGGTCAGAAACTGCGCGATGTGCGTCGTCATCCAACCATCGGCGACAATGTAACAATCTACTCCGGTGCTTCCATCCTTGGTGGGGAAACTGTCATTGAGGAGGGGGTTGTAATAGGTGGTAACTCATTTATTACCCAGTCCATTAAAAAAGGCACCAAGGTCAGTGTCCGCAACCAGGAACTGATCTACCACAGTGGTGATGAATCGCTTCACCACAAAGAACAGGATGAATCCTGGTTTTACATTATCTGATAGTTACAAAAGGGGATTTTATGGATACAAAAGCTTTCCGGGAAGGATTCCGCGATGGCATTCCCATCGGACTTGGATACCTCGCTGTTTCTTTCTCTTTAGGTATTTCTGCAAAACAGGCTGGTCTGACTCCGCTTCAGGGGTTCGTGACCAGCTTTCTGGAAAATGCATCAGCCGGCGAATACATCGCATTTACCCTGATCGGTGCCGGTGCCACATATATCGAGCTGTGTCTGATGACAATCATCGCCAATGCACGCTACCTTCTGATGAGCTGCGCCATGAGCCAGCGGTTTTCACCGGATACGCCGATGATTCACCGGTTTCTTGTCGCATTTGACCTGACGGACGAGCTGTTTGGCATTGCCATCGGGCGTCCCGGATATCTCAATCCCTACTACAGTTACGGTGCCTTTCTTGTCGCACTTCCGGGCTGGTCCATCGGAACCGCCGCCGGTGTCATCGCCGGCAATCTGCTGCCGGGCGATATGGTAAAAGCACTCAGCGTTTCTTTGTTTGGTATGTTTCTGGCAATCATCATCCCGCCTGCCAGAAAAGACAAAGTCGTGCTGGTGTTGATCATCATCAGTTTTGCAGCAAGTTACCTGTGCAGCCGTCTTACGGTTATCCGTGACATTTCCAGCGGAACGCGCACGATCATCCTGACACTGATCATCGCAGGAATCGCCGCATGGCGTTTCCCTCCGCAGACGGAGATCACTCCGGAAAATGCTGACGCACAAAAAGAACAGGGGGCAGATGTATGAGTGGAAATATTTATATCTACATTGCAATCGTAGCGATCACCAGTTATCTGATCCGCGTGCTTCCGCTGACGCTGATCCGCAAGCCGATCAAAAACCGGTTTATCCGTTCTTTCCTGTATTATGTACCCTATGTCACACTTGCGGTTATGACCTTTCCGGCAATCATCGATGCCACCGCCACACCGCTTGCCGGAGCGCTTGCTCTAATTGTCGGCATCTTTATGGCATGGAAGGGACTCGGACTTTTCCCGGTTGCGATCGCCTGCTGCATCATCGCTTACCTTGGCGGACTGATTTTTTAAATAGGGTAGAGGGAGAATAATTATCTCGCCCCTCCCATTGAACCGTACGTACGGATCTCGTATACGGCTCTACAACTTATATTCCAACTTTTGCTAAATAATAGGATAAGGGATTGAGCAGACCAGCTCCATCTTTTATCCTATTTTCAAGTAAATCTTTACTGATAATGAAATTCACCACGTTCATTCCACTTCTTCTATACCACCCAAGTCTTGAATTCGCAACTTTATGAATATCTTCCTGACTGTATCCGTTTCGGTTCTTCCAGTTTAGATAACTTAGGTTTCTGTAGATGGTTTTCGGCTTCTTCCATTGCTTCATGACTATCATTCTTATTTTGTGTCTTAGCCACTGTCCAAGCTCTTCCACAAATTGCTTCATCAACCCGATTCTAAAGTAATTAATCCATCCTCGCACAATCTCATTTACTCGCTTGATTGTAACCACAAGAGGTCTTGCTATTGCTTTCCCTCTCTTCAGATATTCACACAGCTTCTTTTTAAGCTTCTTTTTCTTTTCATTGGTAGGTTTTACTTTCCACTCTCCACCGTTTTTCAGAAATGTGAATCCTAGGTATTTGCTTCGCATCGGTCTGACTACTTTCGTTTTTGTTGCATTTACTTTTAGAAATAGTTTCCGTTCCAGCCAATCACTTATGGAGTTCATCACCCGGTTAGCCGCCATTTCACTTTTAGTGAAAATTAATACATCATCTGCATACCTTGTAAAGCGGAGTCCTCTATGTTCCAGTTCTTTGTCCAGCTTGTCCAAGTAGACATTTGAACATACGACTGAAAGAGGACCTCCTTGCGGCACGCCGGTAATAGTTGCTTTTTCCAAGCCGTTTTCCATTACACCTGCTTTCAGATATTTCCGAATCAGATTTAATGTGGTACTGTCATTTACTTGTTCTCTTAGTATCTGAATTAATTTGTCGTGATTTACCTTGTCAAAAAACTGTTCTATATCTATATCCACTACCCATTCATACCCATCATTCAAGTATTCCAATGCCTGTCGAATGGCATCATGACAACTTCTTCCGGCTCTGAATCCATAACTATAGTCACTGAATATCTCTTCATAAATATCAGATATAGGCTGTGCTATTGCCTGCTGGATAGTTCTGTCAAGTGCTGTGGGTATTCCCAATGGTCTTTTCTTACCATTGTCTTTCGGAATGTATACTCTTCGGACTGGTTTCGGTATATATGTTCTGTTTCTAAGAGATGTAACGATTTTCTCTCTGTTCTTCCTTATATAATCTCCCAGTTCTTCTACAGTAACTCCATCAACACCACTCGCACCTTTATTGGCAACTACCTTTTTATAGGCTCTGTTCAGATTTTCTTTTGACAAGATCACTTCAATCAATTCCATTGTTGTTACTCCTCTGACTTATCCTAAAATTCATACATAACACCCCTCTAAGTATAAACAGTATTCCTCGGTTACGTTCCTACTTTTCCTGTCCACTCGATTTCTGGCTCATGTATTATTTTAAACATAACGATTCGTACTATAAATCGTTTCAGTCCTTCGGCTTTCGCCTACTATGACATCATCTGACTCCCTCTCTAAACCTTTTTCGACCATACCTTTCAGTATGTGAGTAGGGTCTCCCGAGGTAAGACGCTAATCTTTCGTTCCACAACCTCTTGATTTACAACTTCGGTTTACGTTTACCTTTTGGGCTTTGGTTTGTCTAGCAACCTTACCCACCTAATCGCCTTATCAAGTTTCTGTACGTAGGCTCAAGAACTTTGTTACACCACTTCCTTCATCCATACCATTACTGGTACCGACTTGTGGTTCACTACACTTGGCGGTAAATACCCGTGACTGGACTTTCACCAGTAAGATTAGTGCCATGCTCGGCACACTAGAAAAAACAAGCACCCTGTCGGAACAGTCAACAAGGTGCTTGTTCTATTTCATCTGAGTTGAGTTCTACTCTATATGCCATCCACTTTTGTCATCGTTATAGGCATAATAATATACAGAAGCAACTGAGCAATATGGTGCATACAATTTTCTCAACCGCTCAAATCTCATTTTGCTTAATGTCTTAAACCCATGCGCTTTCTTTATACCATTTTGTAACGCAACATCATCATAGCTAAAAATATTAAGTCTACCCATCGTAAATTCGACGATCATCTCAGCGGTCCACTTCCCAACACCCTTAATTTGCATAAGATATTTCACGACCTCGTCATCGCCCATTGAATTAAGACCCGAAAAATCATATACTCCTTCAACAACGCTATTTGAAAGTTCGAGTATATATTCTGCCTTTCCGAAAATGGGAATCGTATACAAGGCAGTTTATCAATAGATGAAGTAAACGCTCTCCTAAAGCGTATTTACCAAAACAGACCCGAATTACACGATTGATTCTCGAACGAGGCAGGAATACATAACTGCCTCGGTTTTTTTTACAATAGTTCCGTAGTCCCACACCCTTAAAACAGTAGTTATTCAGTCTCGCCCAGATAATTTTAGTGGTCAGAACTATTTTCAACAACACAAAAAGGGGATTCCGACAGACCACCCCGTTCAGGGTAATCTATCGGAATCCCTTTAATTTTAGGCCGTTTCAGGCCGTTTTATTGTTTTTCACGTGACAGAAGAACTACCGTCTCTACATGTTTCGTAAACGGAAAAAGATCAAACGGCGTACACTCCTTCATCCGGTATCCATGCTTTATCAGATACTTCAGATCCCGCGCCAGCGTTTCCGGACCACAGGATACATACACGACTTTATCCGGAGCCAGTCGCACTACAGAGGAAAGAAACGCCTCATCGCTTCCCGTACGCGGCGGATCCATAATGACCACATCCGCATGTTCTCCTTTTTCTGCCATCTCTACCATAAATTTTCCGGCATCTTCATTATAAAAAGTAACATTGTGAATATGATTGCGCTTTGCATTGGAGATAGCATCCTTTATCGCATCACGGTTTAACTCCACTCCGATCACATGCTTTGCGCGGCTGCTGGCAATCAGCCCGATCGTGCCCGTACCGCAGTACGCATCGATCACAGTTTCTTTTCCCGTCAGTTTTGCACAGGAAATGGCTTTCCGGTAGAGTTTTTCCGTCTGCTGCGGATTTACCTGGTAAAATGAAGTCGGTGAAATACGAAATGTGCATCCGCACAGTTCATCCTCAATAAATCCTTTTCCAAAAACGATAATATTGCGCTCCCCGAGCACCATGCTGGTCTTGCGGTCATTGACATTGATCACTACTGTACTGATCTCCGGGAACTTCTTCCGCAGTGCCTTGACAAAATTATTTTTGGATGGAAGGATCGGAGATACCAGTACAAGCACCACCATAATCTGTCCGCTGTGATAGCCCTTTCGCACCAGCACATGACGCAGCAGCCCATATCCGGTATCCTCATCATATGCACGAATCCGGAAAGAACGCATCATATTTTTGATTTCACGGATAATGGCATCCGCCTGTGCATCCTCGATCTGGCACTCCTCCACATCCACGATATCATGCGAATGTTTCTCATATACCCCTGCCACAATATGTCCGCGTTTATTGCAGGAAAAAGCCGCCTGTACTTTATGCCGATAGTGGTATGGATCGTCCATCCCGATGATTGGATTGATCTTTCCAAACGGTTCCATGAGTTTGCGCATGTAACTCTGCTTTTTGGAAAGCTGCTGACTGTACAAAATTCCCTGATAGTCACACCCTCCGCATCTTTTTGCGTAAATGCAGTGTTCACCTGTTTTTTGTATCTGGCTTATGTTCGGTTTTCTATCCGTTTCTCTTCCCCTGTTCCTCTCTTTTTTCATCTTCTGTCCCGTTGTTTTTTTCTGTCCTATTTGCATATTTTCCAACTTCCTGTACTTGATTTTTAAAGTTCTTTCTCGTAGCACCACCAATCCTCGTCAAATAAACCGCTCTCTCCCACTACGTCAAAATGCAGTTTTTCATAAGAGCGAAGTGCTTTTTTATTTGTTTTACACACGAGAAAATGCACACTCTTTTTTCCCTGTTTTTTCAATTCTTCCATGCCATGCTGCAGAAGCTGCCGGGCAATTCCCTGATTCTGCATATCGGTGCGTACCCCGAGTCTGGAAAGCTCCGCAGACGGCTGCAGTGTTTTGGACCAGCAGGTGAGTGCTTCCACCTGCGGATCTTCATCCACTGTGATCGTGCCAATGATTTCTCCATCTTCATTTTCCATACAAAAAAGAGCATTTCTTTTCATATCATAATCAAATTCCTGTTCTCCCGGATACCCGTTGCCCCATGCGCAGTATGGAGTACCGATCAGCGACTGATACAGCGCAAGAATTTCTTCCTTATCGTCCTGCTTAGCTTTTCGAAACTTCATTTTTCCTCTTTTCATCCTTCGCTTTCGATTTTCTTTCTCAACTATGCCATAATGCTCTCTAAAATGCAAGTATACTGCCCTTTTCATTTTTTACCCAAAACACCCCGGCAGCCGTTTTTATAATGGATACCGGGGTGTCTGTTTTCTATAGCCGGGTGTACTTATACCTGAATACGATCTGCAATCTCATTTCCCATGGCGAACCGTTCTCCATTGGCACCGATGATCAGTCCATTGGATAATTTCTGAATCACCTGTACGCTGCCACCTTCTTCTACATGATGGCGGTGCAGGAATTCTACAACTTCCGGTAATCCGAATAACCACTGAATGGTATAATTTCCACCAACTTTTGCTTTTGATAATGCCTGCATAGTGAACCCTCCTTCTATAGCTCCTCCATTCGGTTACCACTATTATATGGAGTTTATACCCGGTTAGTCAATTGAGAACTTTCTCCTTTTATTATAACCGAAACAAGTCATCACTGATCTGAAAAACTGTTCATTTGTTCCAGTTTTCCCATTTACGGTCATTTCTTTATTCATGTGTTTTCTCCTTTGTTCTACATCACATCTGTCATATAGGGAATAGCGTTTTGCAAGCGTTTATGTGTATCAAGCCTTCTCTCACTCCCGAACATAATTAACAGTTCCTTCTCTCTCATAGATAATTTCATCAAATTCACCCCCTTTCCATGGCATAAAAAAAGCAACCGGAACATCTCTGTTTCGATTGCCATGATAATCTTACTACAACTACAATAAAAATAAAAGCGGCTATATATTAGTTTTTTACTAGTTTTATATGTAAATTTATTAGTAGTTTTTTCGTCACTATAATGATAGCACGCCTGTTTCGCCGACACAAGTATTGAAACCGTAGTAAAATAGTAGTTTTTTGTAATAAAATAGTAGTCTTTTGTGAACACTAATGATTGATCGCTTTGTCCTACCAAATCCACGATAATAATATTATATCTGTTTTGGCATTACAATTATATCGTTGTTAGTCTGTCGTTAGTTTCTTGTTAGTCCGTCGTTAGTCTATCGTTAACATATGGTCAGTTCAAAAATCAGTTTTTACACTCAAAGCGGAACGTACATTCTTCTCTAAAACTATTTTTCAACAAGACAATTACTAATCAATTTTTCCAACATATCGTTGCTGGCATTTGCCGACCTGACGCTTGCGGCTATCATCTCGTCTTTTGAAACATCCGTAAAATCGATTTCAAATCTACCATTATGCAAGCATAACTGCTCTATGTATATCCTCTGAGTTCTTCCATTGCCTTCTCTAAAAGGATGGATCATATTAATCTCACCCAGGTAATAGGCTAGTCTCTCGCTCATTTCTTCCTTATCGGTTATGTCAGCTAAGAAATTTTCCTTTTTCAGCTTACGATACAAATCATCAAACTGGCTTTCGATAAACTGCACCAAACAGAAAACGGTTCCTTTGGAAATATCAACCGTTCTCGTCTTGCCCGCCCAAGAATATACATCACTGAATAAATGCTTATGTATAGAACAAAGATGCTTAAAAGAGAAATCTCCAGTAACGCCTTGACCTACAAGTTCTGCCTGGCGTACTGCTGAATAGTCTCTTTCAGCCTCGTGCAATGTGGCTAAATCTCTTATATCCAGTTTATTCTTTAATACATTTGTTCCCGGATAGCAGTACTTTGCGTCCTGCTCATCATCATAGAAATAATCATACTCTTGATCCTTCAACCTGCTTCTTGGATACTCTGTATTTCTTATTTAATTCTATAATTGCATCTGCCGCAGAGACCTTCTTGACCAAGACATTTCTTACTCTTTGACGACATTCTGCATCAAATGGCATGCCTTCCATTTTGAAACTGGATTCAATACTGCTTACTCTTCTATCAACTGTCATACGCGTATCCTTTCTCCTTTCCCTTTCACAGAAAGGTATTTGTTCTTCTATAGTATACCACAAAACGCTACATCTATACTACAAATTTTCGTATTATGAAGAGCGAACATATAATCTTCTCCGGTATCATTATCATTTCATAGTTACCACTCGTTACATTTCAGGTGCTTACCACTCAGACTTACCACTTTATACCACTGTGATACGATATTTTGCGATACTTTACGAGGTTTTCTCTGTAAACGTTAAATGCCTTCCATCCCTTATAAATCAAGCATTACCGCCATTTTCCAGTCCTTATTTCTCATCAACAACCTGGAAGATAAAAAATTTAAGATAATAGCTCTCCGGCACATTCGCAGAATTTGCCCACAAAATCGGATGATCCGGCGCCTGCGTACGGAATTCCACCTGACGCAGCCGTTTGTGTGCCGCCTTTGCAGCTTCCTTCACCGTCTTTGCCAGCAGTTCCTGTGTCATAAAATGGGAACAGGAACAGGTTGCCAGGTATCCGCCGTCTTTTACCAGCTTTAACCCTTTCATATTGATCTCCCGATAACCTTTGATGGCATTCTTCGTGGCCTCACGGGATTTCGTAAATGCCGGCGGGTCGAGAATGACTACATCATACTTTTCTCCGGCTTCTGCCAGTTTCGGAAGCTCGTCCAGTACATTTGCACAGCGAAAATGTACCGTATCTTCCAGATGATTACGCACGGCATTGGCATTTGCCTGCTGCACCGCATATTCCGAAATATCAAGTCCCGTCACATCGGAAGCACCTGCGATTCCTGCATTCAGTGCAAACGTTCCCATATGTGTAAAACAGTCCAAAACTCTCTTTCCTTTACAGATCCGCTGCATTGCCAGCCGGTTATACTTCTGGTCCAGGAAAAAGCCCGTCTTCTGGCCATTTACCACATCGACCAGATAGTGCACGCCATTTTCCGTAATCTCCACCTCTGTATCAAATGTTTCCCCAATAAATCCTTTCACCTTCGGAAGTCCTTCTTTCCTGCGCTCATTGGCGTCACTTCTCTCATAGACTCCACGGATAGAAATACCGTCCTCTTTCAGCACCCTTTTTAATAATGAAACGATTGTTTCCTTGAACTGCTCCATACCGAGTGCCAGACATTCCACCACAAGCACATCCGCATACTTGTCAATGACCAGTCCCGGCAGAAAATCCGCTTCTCCAAAGATTACTCTGCAGCAATTCAAATCCGGTCTTCCTGTCGTTCCAATTCCCGGAAACACTTTCTCTGCTGCATCATCCGCTTCAGGCACGCTGTCATTGCCACCCGCCATCACCTGCTTGCGGTACTCCCACGCATTTTTCACACGCAAGTACAAAAACGCTTCGTTGATCTCCTGATCGACATGACGGGTCAGCATGCGGATACGGATCTTCGAATTCTGATTGATAAATCCCTTTCCCATCGGATATCCGTCAAAATCATGTACCGTCACCACATCTCCATTGGTAAATGTCCCCACAATCGTATCAATCTCATTATCAAAAATCCATGCGCCACCCGCCTTGATCGTGCGGCCTTCTCCCTTTTTTAAAGTAACAATTGTATGATTCTCCATCTTTTCTCTCTTTCTTCTCTATAATGAATTTTCTATTGTCATATTTTCAAAAACGTAAGATAGCTCAAAAACTTTTTTTCAAAGCTTAATTTACGTTTCAAATAACTTTCAGTCACTGTTTTTCTATTTGTGAATTTTCTGCAATTTAGAGTCTGTTAGAATTTTGTCATAAGTCAGCAATTCCCGTACATGGAAGTACGGAAAAGTTGGAATCGCACCCGGACGGTGCGTTTCCAACGGTTGCGTCCGGCTTAGGAACCCTGAATTCAAAATTCTTACAGCCTCTTAATTGCAAGAAACCTGAATAAATGGAAAAACAGTGGCTGAAAGTTTTATCATGTAATTTAAGTGTACCACAGAATAATTACGTTTTCCAGCACTCCCCATTGTTTTTGAAATCCATAAATGTTATAATGTTGTTAATAAATTAACGAAGTTGTCGCATTTCTGTTCACAACTTCACGCTAAGACATACAAGGAGGTCTTATACGAATGGATTTTTCAGAAGAATACAGACAGAAGCTCGTTTCAGCAGACGAAGCCGTAAAAGTAATCAAATCCGGTGACTGGGTAGACTATGGCTGGTGTACCAACACCGTAGATACACTGGACAAAGCACTTGCCAAGCGTACCGATGAACTGAAGGATATCAACCTGCGTGGCGGAATCCTCTTAAAACCGCTTGCCGTATTTGAGCGCGAAGACGCCGGCGAGCATTTTACATGGAATTCCTGGCATATGTCCGGAATCGAACGTCATATGATCGCACGTGGCTGTGCATTCTACAGCCCGATCCGTTATTCCGAGCTCCCTCGTTATTACCGTGAGCTGGATTGTCCGGATGATGTGGCAATGTTCCAGGTTGCTCCAATGGACAAGCATGGATACTTCAACTTCGGGCCAAGTGCTTCCCATCTTGGTGCGATGTGTGAGACAGCCAGACATATCATCGTAGAAGTCAACGAAAATATGCCGCGCTGCCTTGGCGGAACAGAAAACGGTATACATATTTCCAAAGTCAATGCAATCGTAGAAGGCTCCAATCCTCCAATCGGAGAACTCGGTGCCGGCGGTCCTGCTACCGAAGTAGACCAGAAAGTTGCACAGCTGATCGTAGACCAGATTCCAAACGGTGCCTGCTTACAGCTTGGTATCGGCGGTATGCCAAACGCAGTCGGTTCCCTGATCGCACAGTCCGACTTAAAGGATCTTGGTGTTCACACAGAAATGTATGTAGATGCATTCGTAGACATTGCCAAAGCCGGAAAGATTACCGGTGCCTGCAAAAACATTGACCGCTACCGTCAGGTATATGGTTTCGGTGCCGGAACCAAGAAGATGTATGATTATCTGGATGAAAATCCAGAACTGATGAGCGCACCTGTCAGTTACACCAACGATATCCGCTCCATCGCAGCACTGGACAACTTCATCTCCATCAACAACTGTGTAGATATCGACCTGTTCGGACAGATCAGTGCCGAGTCTTCCGGAACCAAACACATCAGTGGTGCCGGCGGACAGCTTGACTTCGTTCTCGGTGCTTATATGTCCAAAGGTGGAAAGAGCTTTATCTGCTGTTCTTCCACATTCACGGATAAGAAAGGTGTTATGCATTCCCGCATCCGCCCGACCCTGGCAGAAGGTTCTATTGTCACAGACACCCGTGCAAATACCCACTATGTCGTTACCGAATATGGCATGGTCAATGTAAAGGGATTATCTACCTGGCAGAAGGCAGAGGCTCTGATTTCCATTGCACATCCGGACTTCCGTGATGATCTGATCAAAGAGGCAGACCAGATGCACATCTGGAGACGTTCCAACCGGTAAGAACACCGTTTGTTCACAATTTATTCATATTGCAAAAAAACCTCGTTTTTAACGGGGTTTTTTTATAAATTTTACCTCTTGTCTTTACTATCCTTTTTTAGTAATCTATAGTTCGAGTAAAGGAGAGGTAAAGATGAAGAAATTTTTTAGTATTATCAAAGAAAAACTATTCACCAGAGTTGAAAAACAACATTCCGAAGCTTACCTGCGTCGGATCTCATTTCTGAATAAATATTCCCTGCTGTTCCACATGTTGATATCCTGTGGGATCGTATTTATTGTGGAGGTTCTTTCCCGAAGGAGTTTTCTCTCGGCATGTTCCTTCGTTGGGATGCATACCGGTGCATTTTTTTATAATGCCTTTATTGTATTTGCATCCTTAAGCTTTGTTTATCTGTTCCGCAGACGTGCATTCTGGCGGATCATTATCAGCGGTTTCTGGGTGCTCCTTGGAATCATTAACGGATGCATCCTTTCAAACCGTGTAACACCGTTTGGCTTTACAGACCTTAAATGTATCAATGATCTGTTTGCCATGAACAATACCAACTATTTTACGGCAGAAGAGGCCACTATCGTAGTCATCGGGCTTTGTCTGTTCCTTCTGTTTTGTGTTGCGCTCTTCATGAAAGGACCGCGCTATCAGGGCAAGACCCATAAAATTGTTGTAGTAGGTGCCATTGTATCGGTACTGTTTGTCGGTCTTCCTGTTACAACCTCTGCTGCACAGAATGCCAATGTTGTTGCAAGTTACTTCTCCAACATTGCACAGGGATATGAAAACTACGGTTTTATCTATGGATTCTCTTCGAGTGTGGTAGACCGTGGAATGAGCAAGCCGGATGACTACTCCGAGCAGAAAATTGCTTCGATTGAAAAAAATGTAAATGACACAAAAAAAGAAACAACTGTCACCAAAAAGAATGCACCAAATATTATCTGTATTCTTCTTGAATCATTCTGTGATCCGGATGAGATCAAGTTTCTGAATTATAATCAGGATCCGATTCCTACCTTCCACAATCTCGAGAAGAACTACACGAGTGGTTACCTGACAGTTCCGGTTGTTGGCGCAGGAACCGCAAACACTGAGTTTGAAGTTCTCTCCGGTATGAGTATGCAGTACTTCGGAACCGGCGAGTATCCGTATAAAACAATCCTGAAAAAGACAGACTGCGAGAGCACTGCTGCTGATCTGGCTTCCATCGGATATGGAACCCATGCCGTACATAACAATGGCGGTAACTTTTACAGCCGTGTCAATGCCTTTTCCATGATGGGATTTGATACTTTCACCAGCAAGGAACTGATGAACATTCAGAGTTATACGCCAAACGGAAGCTGGGCTACCGATGATATTCTTGTTCCTGAAACAATCAAAACCTTAGATTCCACTCCGAATCAGCCGGACTTTACCTACACCATTACCGTAGGTACACATGGTGATTATCCAAAGACTCCGGTTATCGCAAATCCGGTATATACCGTCAGCGGTGTGGATGATGAAGAAAAGAAAAACCAGTGGACTTATTACATCAACCAGTTAAATGAAGTAGATACTTTCCTGAATGATCTGATTACAGAGCTCTCCAAGAGAGATGAAGATACCATCGTGGTAGCGTTCGGCGATCATCTTCCAACCATGGGTCTGGAAGACTCCGATATGAAATCCGGTGATATCTACAAGACAAAATATGTCACATGGAATAACATGGGATTAAAGAAGCAGGATGCAGATCTGTATGCATATCAGTTGATGGCAAGCATTACCAATTCCGTAGGTATCCATGAGGGAACTATCTTAAATTACCATCAGACACAGATGAATAACACAGACCACACAGCATATTTAGACGGTCTGGATAATCTGCAGTATGATATTCTCTACGGAAACCGTTACTGCTACGATGGCAAAGATCAGTACCCTGCAACCGACATCGTCATGGGAATTGATGATGTGACCGTATCCGATACCTCGGATTCCATCGGCGGTTCTGAAGTATTTGTCTATGGAAAGAACTTTACGAAATGGAGTAAGGTATTTGTAAACGATGAAAAGGTCAATACAACCTTCAGCAATTCCGGCTGTCTGATTATTTCCAAAGACAGTATTAAAGACGGCGATACCATCAAGGTATGCCAGATGGGATCTAACAGCACCATCTTCCGGGAATCCAACACATATACGTACCAGGACCCTACGGTGGAAACTGTGACCGGAACAGAATCTGAAACAGATACAACAGCTTCCGAAGATTCACAAATAGTCAAATAAACGGTGCCACAGAGCACATGTTCCAAACTCCCCTAATAGAAAAATCGCCCAGACCGTAGGTCTGAGCGATTTTTTGTATAAGCTGGCTTTTCTTTGTTAAATCGCCTTCAGCGCGTCCACAGCGGCATCCAGATAAGGATTTTCTATCTCATAGAAAGCGCCAGCGTCCGCAGCCTTTGCATATGCCGGATCAAGCGGCAGCTTACCAAGAACTTTGGTTCCTTCTTTTGCTGCAACTTCATCAATTTTACTTTCTCCAAACAGGGCAATTTTCTTGCCACAATCCGGACACCTTAAATAACTGAAATTTTCTACCAGTCCAAGTACCGGAATATGCATCATATTTGCCATGTGAAACGCTTTCTTCACAATCATCTGAACCAATTCCTGCGGGGATGTAACAATGACGATACCGTCCACAGGAAGGGACTGGAACACGGTAAGCGGTACATCACCTGTTCCCGGTGGCATGTCCACAAACAGATAGTCCACATCGCCCCAGACAGCCTCATTCCAGAACTGTTTCACAGCCCCTGCAATCACAGGTCCTCTCCAGACAACCGGTGCCTCTTCATCTTCCATCAGAAGATTGATGGAAACGATTTTGATTCCTTCTTTTGTCTCATACGGATACATTCCTTTTTCGTCACCGACCAGCTGACCGTGTGCTCCAAACATCTTTGGAATGGACGGTCCGGTAATATCGGCATCCAGAATTCCCACTTTATATCCGGCTTTCGCCATCTGTACCGCCAGGGAAGAAGTAACAAATGATTTACCGACACCTCCCTTTCCGCTGACCACTCCAATCACATGTTTGATATTGGAATATGCATTCATCGCTTCGAGCATACTCTGCGGATTCTGAGAATTATGGGAACATCCCTCACAGCTTTCTTTGGAACAGGATGATGCTCCGCTGCAACTTGAATTTTCTGGCATAATGATAGCCTCCTTGTTAATTATTTAATGATTTATTTATATAGACTGCCCAGTCTTTGGAATGGGTAGTATATGAAATAAGCTTTTCCGATAATTTTATCTTTGCTAACATAGGTATGATCCCAATATCTGGCATCATAGGAATCATTCCGGTTGTCTCCAAGCACCAGATAACTGTCTTTGGGAACCTCAAACTCAAATGGTCCGGTTGCCTCTGTCCATGTCTCTTTCAGGTAATCCTCCTTCAAAGGAGTCTCAGAGTCATTGATATAGATTTTCGCATCCTCAATGGTAACCTTTTCTCCGGGCAGACCAATCACACGCTTGACGTATTTTTGCGTTTCGTCATCCGGGAACCGGAAAATCACGATATCTCCTCTCTTCGGTTCTGAAAACTGATACGCCAGCCGCAGCCCGAACAGGTCATCGCCCGGTTCAATGGTATGCTCCATCGATCCGGTCGGGACTGTTGCATTGATGATCACGTAATTCTTCAAAACCATCGCCAGCGCGAAGGCTGCCAGCAGAGTGATCACCCAGCTGAGCACTTCGCGCAGAGGCGAAGTGGCTTTCTCCTTTCCCTCACCCTTTGGATCATTATCCATCTTTATTTCTTCTGTCAATATTTCTTTTTTTTCTTCCATAATCACCCTACTCTCTTGGTGCAAACCACCAGTCAATAAAATCTTCCCTGCGGAAAACCAGTCCCACAAGTCCCAGATCGACACGTTCTTTCTGTGTCAGTGTCTGCGCAATAAATTCATTCACAGATACATCAAAATCGCCTTCCAGGCACCAGATACAGCTCACTGTTGGCACATTCTCCTGATTTTTCCAGTCATCTACGAACGAACCGCCGAAATCAACAATCTTATTCCAACGATGCTGCGTATTAATAACCCGCTGCTTGATATTCTCATAGATGACCTCCATCATCCGGTGAACTTTCGGGTGATACATCACAGGCTCAAGAATCCTTAAGAGTCGGTGCTTTGGATTGACACGCAGTTCCAGCGTTCCGTTTGCCGTATTCGTCACCATACAGAAAATCTCGTTATCCGGAAACGTTTCCGGCCGCAGATGATACTGATAACGATATGGTACCACACTTTTTATCATATGGAAATCTGCATCCATTTCTTCATATATAACACCCGGACATTCACTGCTTATCACATAGTGCATGCTACCCTGATAAGGCGCCAGAAGCTGGCAGAACAGATCCCGGTTCTTTTCGAATACAATCAGCTGGTATTCTGCCAGAAAACGCCGGAAATCCATAATATGGTTCTGCCTGTAATATGTAAACAGCCCCTTGCTGATAAATGCAATCCTTATGCTTTTTCCGGTATAACCCTGAATAATTGTTGCAACCGGAAGTTCAATCTCTCTCCCTTTTAAATAAACTTCCACTGTGACAGCTTTGCCAAGCAGCTGCATCTCTTCTTCATACTCTGTCAGAACCGGCTGCTGTCCGCTGGCAATATACTGGTTCAGCCCCAGCGGATTGGATGCAAAATGTTCTACAATCCGTCTGCCGATCAGCCTGCGCAGCTCCGTCAGATTTTCATCATGCGCCACATCATCCCTTGCCAGACGCAATGTCAGGAATTTTTTCCGTAAATGCAGATGATACGTCATATGCCTGAGCCACTCCGGTTTTAACCCCAGATCTTTCTTTTCATCGGTCACAAGAAACCCCTGCTGATACAGGCAGGATGTCCCGATCAGTCCCTGATGTTTGGAATTATAAATCCAGATACACCCCTCCATCAGTTCATCCATGATACGAATCGATATGATTCCAAGAATATCCGCGAACGGATTGTCCATGATATGATTCTGTTCCCGCAGCGTCACGCTTTTTTCATCAAAGGAAATCTGAATGGGAAATGGCTGATACAGCATATAGTGCTGTACTGCGTGCACCAGCCTCTGAAGGGACAGATTCTTTGCATATTTCGGCCGTAACACCAGCGTAATTCTGGTTCCGGACTGTTCCCGGTTGGAATTGATATATTCCATCGTTTCCGCCCCTTCAATCCATTTTGCGGTAACCGGCTCTAACGACTGGCGATCCGTAACATTCCACGCGGTATTTACCGATTTGTCCTTTCTCGACTCAATCAACAGTGCCCGTGCAACCATAAATCCGGAAAGCATACCGACTCCAAACTGCGCCACCGGTTCATAATGAAGCTGCTGTGCGGAAAAATCCTCGCTCTGATAAAAACTCACGCCGATTTTGGCAACATACTGCTCAATATCCCTGGCATTGATTCCGATTCCGTTATCCTCAAACACCAGACGCTGCGTTTCGGAATTATACTGAATGGAAATTTGAGGAGAATACGGATTTCGCATGGAATTTAAGGCTCTTGCCTCCTCCATCTCCAGAAACTCTGTTCCCCAGCTCCATTCCAGCGCCGCCCTGGTATTGCATGCATCAATGGCATTTTGAAGAAACTCCCGGATATAGGCATCCGGATCTCCGTAAAACTGCGTACTTGCAAAGGTCGATATGATATTTTCCTGATCCATACCTACTTTGCACTGTTTCATAGCTGTTCCTCATTTAATAAAATTGCCTGAACCACAAACCGCTTATCTGCCTCTTTGCTCACACAGGTTGATAAAGTCAGCAGATGACTGTCCACCGAAAGCTGGATTTTGTCCTTTACCTCCGGCGAATTCTTGGATTTTTTCACAATGCTTTCAAGATAACTTACACGTCCCTCTTTCGTTGAAAAGTCATTGGTGTGCAGAATATGTGCATCGTCCGTCTTATATGCCGCAAAAATCTCATACACGAGCACCTTTTCCTTTGTATACACATATATATACGGAAAATTGTTAAAAAATGTCTGGTCTTCATAGTTGTGGAGAGAAGCAAACATTGTGTCATTGCGCATATTGTGCCCATACACGACGGTATCAAAATCCGTAAACTCTTTACTGTTTGCCTTCTCTGTATAAATACATCCAGGATATCCCCTGGTACCATTCATATTGTAATTCAGATAATAGGAATCATCACTCGGATGCTGTAACACCGGATAATCCACCCCGGTTCCCGGAATGTAGATCCATGCGTAAATATCCTGATTGACTCCCTTTAATTTTTTCCAGTTTAAATTTTTCTGTGGAATTTCTATTCCTTTTTGTTCCAGTTCGCTGTCTTCGGTCTGCACTTTCTGTGCCACATTCTCCGTCTCAGTCTGCGTATCTGACGGAATATGGATCTGATTATCATTCACCTGATTCTGCAGATCATTTACCTGGGCAGAAAGCTTTTCATATTCTTTCTGTGCATTCTTCTGAACCATCCAGCTTCTTCCAAATATTATGAGTACCACGATCAATACAACTGCCAGAACAATGGTCAGAATTTTATAGATATTGATCGTTCTGTCGTTCTTTCTCTGTCTTTTCATAAAATAGTTTTCTTTCTTTAAAATTGAGGCAGGGCGGCAGATTCCATTCCACCGCCCTCACGTGATGCCATGCATCACCGATCCATAGACCTACATGCTAAATAAAATTGTATCCAGTGAGATTAATTCTTACGTGCTTTTCTTCCGCATACAACAATACCTGCTGCCGCAAATACTGCAACGAACGGAAGTGCCGGAAGCGCTGCCCCGGTTTTTGGAGATGTCTTATAGGAAACAGATCCGGAAGCTGATGTTCCTTTCTGACTTCCTGCTCCACTTTTGCCATTGACACGGGCAGAAGAACTCTTTGTGGAAGTATTCCGTACGGAATTCTTTCCATCGGTATAACCATCTGTATAACCGTCGTCATAATCATCCTCGAAACTGTCCTCTCCATCGTCATAAGACTGTGGATAATTTACTGTCACATTCTGATTTACACTAACCGGATTATACTGATTATTGGTCTGTGAGTTGTTCTGGTTGTTGTTGTTTGTCTGGCTATTACTGTTTGTCTGGCTGCTGCTGTTGGAATTGTCATTTACATTGGAATTTGTATTTGATCCCTGGGAATTTTCATCCTTTGACGGATCTGTTGTAACGGCAGGGTTCACATTTGAACTGTACCTTACAACTATAACCGGTGAAAATGAATACAATGTAACCGTGACTTTGCCATTGGAAACGCTGTCCGGCTTTACCGTCTGCCAGCTTCCGCTTTTTAATTTATGTAATACATAAACATTGTCTCCAGCCTGAATTCCACGTGCACAAATCGTTACTTTGATTCCTTTGGATGTATTCGTTGCAGACGGAACACTGATATCAGACATGGCCATGACGGTTGCACTTCCGTTCTGTGCACTTGCCACAGCATTTGCCTGACGGTTTCCCTCGCGGTAAACATCTTTGTCCACACCCTTGGAAGAAACCGTGATAAGCTCATTGTTTGCATTATAACCGCTGCTTTCAACGGTTGTTGCCTTATTCAGCTCATTGGTTCTTTGAACCAATGCCGTATCACTTGTTGGTGATGGATCTGCAAACACGGTTGTGCCCATTGTAAATACCAGCATCATAGCTGTCACAACTCCTGTGAAAATTTTCTTTTTCATCGCAATCTACCTCCTTTCCACGTAATATAAACTGCATGTAACTCTATCTATATCAAGTGCGCGCGCACTGGATACCTTATTGTACGGGTGTATAAAACACCTTCATAATGAGTTCTTCCATGGCATCTTCATCGACATGGTACTCCTCATACCGTTTCCCGTCAATCGGTTTTCCTTCCACCGTTTTTCCGGGAACCGTATACATCTGGTCTTCCGAAAAACTGTAATTCATCAGCTGCTCAATCATACTTGTGAAATCCACACTGGTTACCAGATAATCGGAAACAGAATTGTAAATTTCTGTCACCTGATCCGGGTTTTCTGTGGATACTTTTTTTAATTTATCCATATAGGCAACAATATACTGTTCTTCGCGCTGCAGACGCTTTGTTGCACTGTCATACTCTTCGGTATCCCTTCCATGCAGGTAATAATAAGCCTGCGTCCCATCCAGGGTTACTTTTTTCCCTTTTTTCAAATCCACACCGGCTTTGGGAAACGAAATATCCTGCAGTACAGTCACTTCCACGCCCCCTACAGCATCATTCATCTGTGGGATTCCCCCCATATTCATCGCAAGATAACCGCTGATCGGAATATTTTGAAACAGACCGGAAACCGCATCCACGGTTTTGCTGCAGCTGAGGCGCTTACCGTCCCCGAATGCATGCTGCAGACAGATCTGCGTTTTAAGCGGTCCCATATCAATACCTTCTTCATCACACAATTCGATATCTGCCATCGTGTTTCGATTGATGGAAATGACCTGCAGCTGCTCTGTTTTATTGTTTACAACAAGAAGAAACAGTGCATCGGACTGCCCGCCCTGGGTATAATCGCTGCTTTGCTGTACCGGACCATTGATATCAACCCCCATCATGAGGTAGGTTTTGATATCTGTATTATACAGATACTCTTTTCCCTGATAAGCAACTACACCCTCCTGCCACTTTTCCTGACCGGAATCCTGTGTGGTATCTGTCTGCCCCGCAACCTGCTGCTCATAAGAATTTTCTGTATCTTCTGCAATGTGGAAGCCGGCATTTTCCGCCTTCGTTTTGACCCCTGCCACAATCACAAGTGCAAGAATCACCACCATCATTCCGGACATAAAATACAATGCATTATGAAGTTTTGTCGATGGTTCACGCATTCTTCTCATGATGTTCTCCGTAATTTCCATAATAGCTGCCATAATAGCCGCCATAGTAGCCACCCTCATAGCCGCTCTTCTTCATCCGTACTTTGTTCAGTACCGCACCAAGTACCCTCACTCCGGAAGCTTCCATCTGCTTTTTGACGGTCTGGATCAGACGTCCGCTTGCCATGCCCTGGGCAACAACAAGAATCGCACCATCACAGTGTTTTGCGATCACTGCTGCGTCGATTGCAGCTCCGATCGGCGCACAATCCAGCAATACATAATCAAAATGTTCTTTTGCAAAATTAAGTAACTCGGTAAAATACTTTTTTTCCAGAATTTCTGTCGGGTTTGGTACAGACGGCCCTGCAAAAATCATAAACAATCCCGGAATCGTTGTTCCGTATAATACATCTTCAAGTTTTTTTTGTCCAGAAAGGAAATGGGATAATCCGTAGATTTCCCTTCCATCCGAAGCCACTGCACGTAATCGTCCCACGTATACGGATTTACGCATATCGGTATCGATCAGCAATACACGTTTGCCGGATTCCGAAAAAGAACGTGCCAGATCCATCGTCACGGTACTTTTTCCTTCGTTCGGCATGGCGGACGTCACAACGATGGTACAGATATCGTCTCCGCAGAACTGGATATTGGTTTTTAACGCACGGAGTGATTCTTTCATCGTATAATTTTGTTTTTTCAGATTCTCAAATGTTACCGATTTCATTTCTTTTTCTTCTTTCTCTTACGCTTGCGCTCTTTTTCTCCATCGTATTCGGCCTCTTCCAAAGGAAGCGTACCAAGAACATTCAGTCCCAGCTTCTTTTGTACATCATCCGCATTCATAATCGTATCATTGAACAGATAAGCCACCACAATAACCGCAATAGCCAGAAACATGCCAAGCACTCCTCCGATCGCCGTATTTTTCATGGTATTCGGGCTGACCGGTTCTCCGTCGGAATATCCCTTTTGAATGATATTCGGCGCATCCTGATCCATTTTCTGCTGGATAAAGGCCACACTGACTCGCGCGATCTCATCCGCAATCTTTTTTGCCATGGATGGGTTTGCATCGCGCACCGTAATCTCGAGGATTCGCGAGTTGGAAGGATTATTCAGGGTAACTTTTTTCTTCAGGGAACTGTAGGTCTCGTCCAGTCCGAGATTCTCAATTACCTGCTCAAGCACGGGACGCCCCTCTACGATAACCATATAATCGTTTGTCAGACTTGTACCTGTCTGTATATCCGCAAGACTTGTAATCGACATGCTTTTGGACAATACATAAAACTGGGATGTTGACTCATACTGCGGCACCATTACAAACCTGCTGATACAATATGCGGTCACGGCTCCGATAATCAGTGCAAACAACACCCATTTCCAGAAAGAAAGGATCTCTAAAACGAGATCTTTCAGATCAATTTCAATTTCATCATCATTTTCAATTACAATACGTTCCTGTTGTAACTGCTGTTCCATATCAATGCTCCATTACTTACTATTTCATTTCCCCGGTCAGAATCTTTGCCGGATGATTCACCAAAAGCTGATCCGCATATTCCCTGCCAAATTTTTTTTCGATCAGCTCATAACATTTTCCCATATGATTGGCACGGTTTTTTATTCCATGGCTGTCCGATGCAATCGCATCCACACATTCTGCCTTCAGCATCTTTTTACAGTATTTCTTTGGACCCATACCCTCAAGTCCGAGTACCGCATCCGCATTCACCGTAATCCATGCCCCAAGATTGCGCAGCTCCTCTGCCAGCTGCAAATCTGCAAGTGCTCCATACCGCTCCACATGTGCAAATACTGGAATATATCCGTGCAGAACCAGTTCCTGCGTCATCTGGTAAATATAGGCATATTCACTGTCGTGCGAATACTCACACAACACATACCGCGAGCCGGCCATTGTCCGACATCTGCCACTGTCAAGTGCCTCGACAATATGACTGTTCACATGGTATTCGGTGCCCAGTGCAAGATAAATTCCAAGTTTCTGTGCATACGGCTCCAGAATACGGAAATGTTCTTCAATTTCTTCCTTCGGATAAGCAAACATGCCGTGCCGGTAATGCGGTGTCAGGATCATTGCAGAAATGCCCTGCTCTTTTGCTGCCTCAAGCATCGCCACAGATTCTTCTATTGTTTTTGCTCCGTCGTCTACTCCGTACAGAAGGTGACAGTGAATATCGATCATGGTTTTCCTTGCCTTTACTTTTTTATATTTTATTATACTATATCGACCATTTTCTTGCAATCTTTGAGCCGTTTTTCCCTCTTTTGACACAACTTTTTGTATTTCTCGGATTTCCACAATTGATTTCCCGGCAAACATAGCGTATAATGGTCATGAAAAGCGAATAACACTTGACAAACTTCGGTTTTCGGGGTACGCTTATATGAGTCCATATAAGGACGGTACAATATTTGACCATCAGGCTCAGGCGGTGAGAGTACCGCACGCATAAACAAGTAGGCTTTATTCTCTGAACTGTCAGTATTACAGCTCAGTATGTCATAGATTTCATTGATCTGTTTTTTACAGCAAGCGCGATTGTCCAGCGCAGGGATTTGTTTTCACAACATGACATGCTGCCTGTTGAAAACGCAGTACAGCAGATGCGGACTATTTGGATCAGGAATTCCTGCGGAGGGTTCCGGTATCCGTCGTGTGCTCACACCCCTGCCGGAGAGGTTAAACTCCGGAACTGCCTAGCAAGTCCGAATACAATTGAACAGAACAAACATATATTTATCTAAAAACCCTATGCATTATGCATAGGGTTTTTTGTTTCTTCTTTTCTGTTGTCCGTTACAAAGTAATGATTCCAAGTGCATTTAATACCGAACTGAATAAAATCAGCAGTACCAGTATCGGTGCAACATACTTGATCAATACAATATACAATTTCTTACTCTTAAATTTCTGTGTGGAAGATTCCACTTCATCCGTAATCGTCTCTGGTTTCACAATAAAACCGACAAATACACAGGTCAGGAATGCCACAATCGGCATAAGGACACTGTTGGATATAAAATCGAAGAAATCCAGAATACTCATTCCGTGAATCGAAAAACCGCTCCAGATTCCAAATCCAAGAGAAGACGGAATTGCCATCAACACCGTATAAACGGTTACACAGACCGTAATAAATTTACGGCTCTTTTTTGTCTTATCCACGAAAATGGAAACCACTGTCTCCATCAGGGAAATGGACGATGTCAGTGCAGCAAACAATACCAGCACAAAAAATACCGTTCCGATCAGGTGTCCTCCCGCCATACTGTCAAACACTTTTGGCAGTGTAATAAACATCAGTGTCGGTCCTGCCTTCAGCGATGCCTGATCTCCACCGGAAAACACAAACACGGCCGGTACAATCATCAGTCCTGCCAGAAATGCAATTCCGGTATCAAAGATTTCGATATTCCGCACACTGCTCTCTATATCCTCATTTTTCTTCATATAGGAGCCATATGTAATCATAATGCCCATCGCCAGCGACATGGAATAAAACAGCTGTCCCAGTGCCGCCAGAAAAGCGTTCGCACTAATCTTGGAAAGATCTGGCTTTAAATAGTAGACAATTCCTGCCCCTGCTCCCGGACGGGTCACAACAAATACCGCAATAATAACGGAAAGGACTACCAGAAGCGGCATCAGCACTTTGCTGATATTTTCAATTCCTTTATTTACGCCAAGCAGAATCACAACCGAAGTGGCAAGGATAAAAAATACCAGCCACATCACCGGTTCCCCGGTCCTTGCAATAAAATTTGAAAAATAATCATCTGCTGCCGCTGCATTTCCGCTTCCTGTAAGAAATGCCCATGCAAATTTGATGACCCATCCGCCGATCACACAGTAATACGGAAGAATGATAATCGGCACAATACTGGCAAGAATTCCAATGAAACCGCACTTTTCATGCAGCGTGCTGAATGCATACAGTGCACTTTTCCCGGTCTTTCTGCCCAGTGCAATTTCTGTGATCATAAGTGCAAATCCAAACGTAACCGCAAGGATCACATAGATCAGTAAAAAAGAACCTCCACCGTATTTTGCGGCAAGGTAAGGAAACCTCCACAGATTTCCAAGTCCGACAGCAGATCCCGCAGCGGCAAGAATAAAGCCCATTTTGCTGGAGAAACTGCTGCCATGTTTTTTGTGTTCGTTCATAACAGCCCCCTTAATCATAGTTTCAGGAGGCAGACCGTTTATAATTTAAACCGATATCCGACTCCCCAGATGGTCTCGATGTACTGCGGCTTGTTCGTATTCATCTCAATCTTCTCTCGAATCTTTTTGATGTGTACGGTAACCGTTGCAATATCACCGATAGATTCCATATCCCATATTTTACGGAACAATTCCTCTTTTGTAAATACATGATTTGGATTCTCTGCCAAAAAAGTCAGCAAATCAAACTCTTTTGTCGTAAACTGTTTCTCTTCTCCATTTACCCATACCCGGCGCGCCGTCTTGTCTATTTTAATGCCCCGGATCTCAATGATATCATTTTGTGGCATATTGCTGCCGATCAGTCGCTCATACCGTGCCAGATGTGCCTTCACACGGGCTACCAGTTCACTCGGGGAAAACGGTTTTGTCACATAATCGTCTGCCCCCAGTCCGAGCCCGCGAATCTTGTCAATATCATCCTTTTTTGCAGAAACCATAAGGATTGGTGTATTCTTTGTCTCACGGATCTTTTTACAGATTTCAAATCCATCCACTCCCGGAAGCATGAGATCTAAGATAAACAGATCAAACTCCTCATGCAGGGCTCTTTCGAGTCCTTTGGTTCCGTCATTTTCAATTTCCACTTCAAAGCCACTCAGTTCCAGATAATCTTTCTCCAGATCTGCAATAGCCACTTCATCTTCAACGATCAGTATTCTGCTCATTTGCTGTTACCTCCTGATATTTGCGTATTACAAAGTACATGGTGGTGCCGGAATCTTCTTTGCTGGTTGCCCAGATTTTCCCTCCATGATCCTCTATGATCTTTTTTACAATGGAAAGTCCGATTCCGCTGCCACCGGTTGCCGAATTTCTCGAAGCATCTGTCCGGTAGAACCGGTCAAAAATATATGGCAGATCTTTCTGGGCGATTCCCCTTCCATTGTCTTCGATTTCTACCTGAATAAAATCCCCGACATCCTTAATCCGGATGTTGATGAATTTTTCCGTTTTATTCATATATTTTACGGAATTTCCTATAATATTATTGATTACTCTGCGCAGCTGCTCCGGATCTGCAATAATCTGGGTATCCGGTGTTGCATAATTAAAATAGGACAGGGCAATCCCCTTTGCCTCCAGATCCAGTCCGATTTCTTCCACACAATCCTTAAAATATGCGGCAACGTTCAGCTTTGCAAAATCATATGGAATACGGTTGGTGTCGATCTTGGAATACAGTGTCAGTTCATTGATCAGTGTATCCATCTCATTTGCTTTGTTGTAAATGGTACGGATATACTTATCTAATTTCTCCGGCGTATTGGCTACTCCATCCATGATGCCTTCCGAATAGCCCTTTACCGCCGTAATCGGTGTTTTCAGGTCATGGGCAATGTTGCTGATCAGCGTGCGGTTTTCTTTTTCGTTGCTTAGTTTTTCCTCTGCATTATCTTTTAAGCGCTGACGCATCTGTTCAAAGGTCGTGCAAAGTTCCCCGATCTCATCGTCGCCTCCAGTATCCAACGCAAAATCGAGATTTCCTTCTTTGATATTTTCTGCCGCAACGCGCAGTTTCTGGATCGGTGTAATCATGCTCCGGTAGATCCACACAATCATCATGATCGCTGTCAGTAACAGAATGATTACCACACAGATAATCCCCCATAAAATAAACTGGCGGATCTCCTGCCCGGTAGCATCAAAAGACGTGACTATATACGCCGTACATTTTTCTCCCGAATCCAGCTTGAAATCTACCTGTTTTACCAGAATTTCATCATCCCGGTCGATATATTTGTCCACCCCCTGCCGGGAACTGTTTTCCCCATATCCCGGAAGTTCCGAAAGGATCTTTTCATTTTCACTTCCGCCGTTGAATGAAATTTTCTCTCCGATCCTTACAATCAGATAAGAATATTTCTGCTTCAGATCCTCATTGATCTCGGTGAGATAAAAAGCATCTTCCATTTTCGAAGGGGACAATTTGATTGTCTTTTTGATCTTTTCAAAATCCAGTGCCGTATAACGGTTTAACATCGGTACAGAATTGATAATACTATAGGCATCCGCATTCTTAATTCCATACGTCTGCTCGATCACATGTGACTGAAAATTACAATAGGCGCTGATCGTGGCAATCGCCAGGATCGATGGCACAAAGATAATAATACAGAACGAAATGATCAGTTTGGTTTTTATCTTCATTCGTATTCCTTCCCTGTAAAAAAAAATAAGACACAGAACAAACTCTGTGTCTTATTATATCATTCTTTTATAAAAAATTATGTAAACTTTTCATAAATTAAAGGTACTTCTTTAAAGCCTCTGCCTTGTTTGTTGCCTCCCAAGGGAGATTTAAGTCATTGCGTCCGAAGTGACCATAAGCAGCTGTCTGCCGGTAAATCGGACGGCGCAGATCCAGCATCTTGATAATTCCTGCCGGACGAAGATCAAAGTTCTCACGTACAATCTTTACCAGCTCATCATCTGCGATCTTTCCTGTACCGAATGTATCAACCATGACAGAAGTAGGCTGTGCAACACCGATGGCGTAAGATAACTGAATCTCACACTTATCAGCAAGACCTGCTGCAACAATGTTCTTTGCAACATAACGTGCAGCATATGCTGCGGAACGGTCAACCTTTGTGCAGTCTTTTCCGGAAAAAGCTCCGCCGCCGTGACGTGCATATCCACCATAGGTATCAACGATGATCTTACGACCGGTCAGACCTGCATCTCCGTGTGGTCCGCCGATTACGAAACGTCCGGTCGGATTGATAAAGAATTTGGTATCTCCATCGATCAGCTCCTTTGGAAGGATCGGATCAAAGACATATTTCTTAATATCCTCATGGATCTGTTCCTGGGTAACGTCCTCATCATGCTGGGTAGATAAAACAACTGCCTCAAGTCTCTTTGGCTTTCCTGCTTCATCATACTCTACAGAAACCTGTGTCTTTCCATCCGGACGAAGGTAGGTAAGTGTTCCGTCTTTACGAACCTTTGTAAGCTGTAATGCCAGCTTGTGTGCCAGTGAAATCGGATATGGCATAAATTCCGGGGTCTCATTGGTTGCATATCCAAACATCATTCCCTGATCTCCGGCACCGGTATCCAGATCATCTGTCAGCTCGCCCTCTTTTGCCTCAAGTGCCTTGTCAACACCCATGGCAATATCTGCGGACTGCTGATCTAAAGCTACCATAACCGCACAGGTATGTCCGTCAAAACCGGTCTTTGCATCGTTGTATCCGATCTCGTTTACAGTCTTTCTTACAATTGCAGGAATATCAAGAGTTGCCTTTGTTGTAATTTCTCCTGTAACAAGTACGAAACCGGTACAGCTTGCTGCCTCACAGGCTACACGGCTCATCGGGTCCTGCTCCATGCATGCATCCAGAATGGCATCTGAAATCGCATCACACATTTTGTCAGGATGTCCTTCTGTAACGGACTCTGATGTGAATAATAATTTTTCCATTGCTTTTTGTTTCTCCTCTCTTGTTTTATACAGAAATAAAAAAAACCGCCTCGCAGCGGATTGATCTAAAGATAATCAAATCCCCTTATTGTTCGATTAACTCGCTCAGGTTGGCACCTTCCAAAACAGGGGTTGCCGTGACTTCACAGATCCTATGTATCTCCATCACTCTGAATAAGAGAAAGCTTACAATATTAAATTTGAAATATCCAAGTGCTACCATACTCCAGTTTCTTTCATCTGTCAAGCCCTAAAAGATTGACTTTTGCGTGAAATAATTCTATACTTTTGTATATACGTTACATACGGAGAGATAAAAAATGATAAAAATTGAGACAAAACAACTACAAGAAGGTGCCATCCTTGCACAGCCTGTGATCACACCGCTTGGACAGCCGTTGGCTCCCGCCGGTTCTGCTGTAACCCGTCAGCTGATCAACCGCATGAAACTGTACCGTGTGGAATATGCAGAAATTGAGGGCGAAGAACCTGCTCCGCAGGAGGAGGCTCCAAAGCCTGTAAAAGAAGCAAAAACATACGCCCAGGAAAGCAAAACACACTCACAGAAAGTCGCCGGTTCCAGTGAATTCCGCACGTTCCAGATTGAGTATGTTCAGGCAATTGAGCTGATGAAACAGATGTATACCGCAGCCATCAAGGATAACAAACCGATTGACTCGCAAAAACTTCTGGGCAGTGTCGCAGATCTGTTCCAGTCCCGCAACACCATCGTTGAAATGTTTGATATGCTTTACAACATGCGTACTGTGGCCGATTCGGTTTATGCGCACAGTCTCAACGTTGCACTCATTTCACGAATGATCGGCCGCTGGCTGCGTTTTGAACGTCACGATCTGGACATTCTTACGCTTGCCGGACTGATGCACGATATCGGAAAACTGCTGATTCCTTCCGATATCTTAAATAAGCCGGGATCTCTGACCGATGAGGAGTTTACAAAAATCAAACAGCACCCGGCACTCGGATACGAGATTTTAAAACGTCAGCCGGATCTGGATTCCCGTATCAAAAAAGCTGCCCTGATGCATCACGAGCGCTGTGATGGAAGCGGCTATCCGACCGGATTGACGGAAGATTACATTGACAATTTTGCAATGATCGTTGCAATTGCCGATGTGTACGATGCCATGACAGCGGCACGTTCCTATCGCTCTCCGTTGTGTCCGTTCGAAGTGATCAGTAAATTTGAAGAAGATGGTTTCCAGAAATACCATACAAAATATATTCTGGTTTTCTTAAAGCAGATTGCCAGCACTTACCAGAGTAACCGCGTCATCTTAAGTGACGGAAGGGGATGTACCATTGTCATGTTAAATCAGAATGCACTGTCCCGTCCGATTGTCCAGTTTGATGATAAATCCTGTCTGGATCTTTCCACCGCCAGCCGCGACCTCTATATCAAAGCGGTTTTATAAATTTTGCAAATAAAAAGGGAGTGTGAAAACATACCAATGTTTTTCACACTCCCTTTTTTACCCGTTCTTTTTATTTATGAAACTTTCAGAATAAACTTCTGAATTTCTTTTTCATCCGATACCTTTTCAATCTGTGCCCCAATGCCGCGCAGCTTCTGATCAAATTCTTCGTATCCACGCTCGATAAAATAAATATCATCAATCACCGTAATTCCCTCTGCCACCAGACCGGCAATCACCAGCGCTGCTCCCGCACGCAGATCCGGCGCATTTACCCTGGCACCTGTATAACGGGTCACTCCATTGATAATGGCAATATTGCTCTCTACCTTGATATTGGCTCCCATACGCGTCAGTTCATCCACATATTTGAAACGGTTTTCAAAAATGCTCTCCGTAACTGTACTGGTTCCCTCTGCAATTCCCAGAATTACTGCCATCTGTGGCTGCATATCTGTCGGGAATCCCGGATACGGAAGTGTTGTCACCTGTGTGTGATGCAGTTTTCCATCCGAAATAATCCGAACCGCATCATCGAACTCCTCAACTTTGCATCCTGCCTCCACAAGTTTGGCGGTTGTTGCTTCCAGATGTTTCGGAATAACATCCTTTACCAGCACATCTCCCCCTGCTGCCGCTGCCGCAAACATAAAGGTTCCTGCCTCTATCTGATCCGGGATAACCGAATACTCTGTCTTATGCAGCTTCTCCACACCAACAATACGGA
>OIYG01000610.1_pt1 | contig 33615 bp, 37 predicted proteins | sample 1587861 | NCBI WGS metagenome assembly OIYG01 (sample SAMN03283272) | human gut metagenome | biome: human-associated habitat; material: feces | host: Homo sapiens | place: Peru | collected 2012 | reverse complement strand
CAGAGCCGCCGGTACCCATGGTCATCTTGGTAGCGGAGGCAGCGCTCCCGCCGCCGCAGGCGGCCAGGGACAATGTCAGGGCGGCACTCAGGGCCAACGTGAACAGCTTCTTCATTTTCATAGATGTTTCCTCCTTCTTGTTTTTGGCTGCTCCAAAAACTTCATGGATGAATGATACCACAGTTTTTGCATTTTTTCAATAGCAAAATTGCAAGGATTTTTTCACGGAGGACATTTGTTTTCGGCCTTTTACCGCATATAGCCGTAATTGTACATGATTATTGTGAATACTACGCTATTTTTCCGTCACTATTACCAATTTATAGCTGCTCTGTCAATCTGTTTTCTACAGTTCAAGCATAGTCAAACCATGCTATTTTTATTTACGGCCTTTTGCAAGATTTACGGCATTATGCAAGAGTCCAAAATGGTCTGTGCATATACAGCCATCTCCGGTCATCCCCACACCAGCTGCCGCAGCCAGTACAGCGCCAGCAGGTGGACCGGATAAAACAGGTAGAAGCCCCAGGATAAGGCCTTGCTCCCTGTCCGTTTTTCCCCGGAGTAGGCCCAGATCGGCGCCATCGCCAGGACCCCAAAGGCCTGCACAGGCACTTTCAGGCCCAGAAGGGACATATGCATGCTGCTGATGGACCAGTTGATTACCGCCAGTCCTACCAACCGGAGCCAATTTCCCCGGGGCATTTCCCGGGTCAGCCAGAAGAGGGCGATCATGACAATGCCCCAGCCGCCGTAGCTGCTGCCCAGTCCCTCTGCCGCCAGGGCAAAGGGGACCATGAGCCCGATTCGCCAGGGGCTCTCCCCTGCCCGCTTCATACAGGCAATCATAGCCGCCCCCAGCAGCAGCGTCCACAGCACATTCTGGTGGGCCCAGATACTGTAGCCCGGGTACAGCACCCAGTCGTATACCGCCTCCGACAGCAGGGCCATCACCAGAAGCCTTCCCAGGTATTTCTTTTCATTGTGGGTATGGGCCATGCCCTCGGAAATCAGGAAACAGTAAATCGGAAACGCCAGCCGCCCCACCACCCGGAGCCACAGGCTGTAATGGATCACCACGGCATAGTGGTCCATCAGCATGGTCACACAGGCGATGCCCTTCAGTGCCTCCTGACTGAGTCCTCTTTTTCGTTCCATCAGCAGTCTTCCCTTCTGTTTTTTCGCCCATTATACCAGCCTCCGGCCTCTTTGGCAATCCCGGAGAGATTTCCAAAAATTTCTGTTGCATTTTCCTTTCTTTTCCGGTATAATAGCAGCTGTATCCGGGTGTAGCGCAGCTGGTAGCGCGCCTGCTTTGGGAGCAGGATGCCGCAGGTTCGAATCCTGTCACTCGGACCATAACGAGTGTTCTTATAGGATTTGACATTCTGTAAGAACACTCGTTATTTTATTGCTCATTTTGCGCCGGCTCGTAGGTAACGAATACGCCCTTGCGGGTATTCACTGTCACATCTGGGGTAGGCAGAGTATCGGTATCCGGGATGAACAGGGCCCCAATGCAGTTGTAGTAGATGGTCAGTTTTTGAACCCACTCGCCATCAATCCTTTCGGCCTGGTGTACCCCAATGCGCTGGATCAGCTCATTGAGCATTCGGGGTGTCAGTTTCTTTGCCCGCGTGTACTTGCGAACGGTGGACAGGAACATGTCGGTGGAAACAGATTCACTATTCAGCTTTTCTATTTCCTTGCGGAGCGTTCTCATTTTCTCCGCCAGTTCCGCCTGTTCAGCCTCGTAACGCTGGGACATTTTGGCAAAGCGTTCGTCAGACAACTTACCGGAGAGATTATCCTCGTAAATCCGTTCAAACAGGCCATCCAGTTCACTATCACGGGCTTGCATTGCTGCGAGCTCTTTTTGTTTGCGCTTATGTTCCGACTCTGCCGTTTTTTGGGTACTGCCCATAACAGCCTGTAAGAATTCGTCCTCATAATGCACTGCGTACTTGGTGAGCCGCTTGATTTCTCCCAGAACCACCTGTTCCAGGAAATCTACCCGGATATAATGGGTTGATGTGCAGGTGCCCCGGTTTCCCTTATAGTTGGAACAGTTGAAATATTTGATATCGTGATTGCCCTGGTTAAAGTGATAGTTCAGGTTGTGCCCACAATCCGCGCAGACCAGCAAGCCGCTGAAAATGTTTCGTTCGCCGTCTTTTGGCTTGCGCTTACGGATTTTGCCGCGTTTCTCCTGAATCTGCTCCCAAATGGTACGCTCGATAATAGGCTCATGCACATCCTTGAAAACCACCCAGTTCTCACGGTCATTATCAATCCGCTTTTTATTCTTGTAAGACTTGGAGTAGGTTTTGAAATTGAGGATATCCCCGCAATACTCCTGTACAGAAAGCATCTGGATAATGGTGGTTTTATTCCACTTGGTGGGATGTTGAAGGTCTCCTTTGCCCGGGCGGTTGACACCACGCTGGTGCCAATAGGCCCTTGGGGTAAGAATTCCGTCCCGTTCAAGCTGAGCGGCAATCTGCTCCGTTCCCATACCGTCCAACGTCATGCTATACACACGGCGGACAACGCTGGCCGCTTCTTCTTCAATGATCCAATGTTTGGGATTCTCCGGGTCCTTGATATAGCCATAAGGCGGCTGCCCCATAGGCTCCCCGGCGTTGCCCTTGATTTTATTACTGATACGGCGCTTTTTGCTGATATCCCGGGCGTACCATTCATTGAACAGGTTACGGATAGGGGCCAGCTCATTTTCACCTTCGGCAGTATCGATGTTGTCCGAAACGGCCACCAGACGGATATCGTGTTCCGGGAAGAATTCCTCCATGAGCCGCCCTACCTCAATGTAGTTGCGGCCCAGTCGAGAAAGGTCTTTGACAAACAGAGCGGAAGCCTTGCCCTCCTCCAACTGGCGCATCATTTCATTAAAGCCGGGGCGGTCCATGGTGACACCGGAAACGCCGTCGTCAACGAAGGTAACGATATTTGTGTAGCCCATGTCCTTTGCCATCTTGGTTAACAGCTTTTTTTGATTGCTGATGCTGTAGCTCTCGCCTTCCAGATTGTCGTCACGGGACAGGCGGGGGTAGATGAACGCGGTAACATCGCGTGTTTTCTTGTTGTTCGACTTTTTCATAAGTCCTCCTTCTATAACAGTCGAGCAACGAATTGTGTTTTCTTCTTCACACAACAATTATACCGCGCTTAACTATTATTGTCAGCTGATATTCTGAAAATCAGAAACTTTTTTCGCAGTCCGCCTGCATGAGACGCAGGAGAACATCACCAAGAGTATTGTTATTTTCGGGCTTGAATACCGGCTGAACGACAAACGACCTGCCAGAAATGTGGTAGGTCGTTTGCGCGTCAAGAGGATCTTGTTTGGATGGAGCAGTCTGTTTTTTCGATATATTTTCTTGCTTCATAAATCCCTCTCAAATGATTGCTTTTTGCGATTGAACAGCGGAACAAACGGTTGCTTGGCCTGTGGGTAGCCCCACAGCAGCTCCACGGGAATCTCACCCCCCAGCATCTCGCTGGGCCCTACCCATTGCCTGCGACGCTCTGAACGCTCGGACTGTGGCTGTAGGGGAGTACCTGGCCTTCTGTGTGTCGTCGCCCATGCGCTGCCGGGCGCATTTTGCGGTGCGGGTGGAAATCGCTCGCTTCGGAGAAGGTCACAGCGCACCCGCCGTTCGGCTCGGCACAGAAGGGATGTATTTGTCTGCCTTTATACTGCGCCGGATTTGTCTGCCGGGCTTTCTTTGTCAAAGGCCTGCCACAGAGGGTGGAAAGGGAAACACCCTCTGCTTTTGGCTTTTACACAGGCAATACCTTGAAGGCAGTTACAATGCTGACACGCAACTTCGCTTCCAGCTGGTCCCGCATGGATTCGTCTACACAAAGAAATTCATTTCCGTATGTATCCTTTACGGGACGGGTAGACAGGACGCGGATATAACTGCTGTAGTGCCGCAGGACAGCGTCCAGGGCATCCGTTTCGCCGTTGACGGCTTTCAGAATGGTCTGCACAGGAATGGACGGTCTTACAGTTCCGACCATTCGTATCCCTCCTTCTCTAAAATCTTGCGCAGTTCCTTCAAAATGCCGATTCGGCGTTTGCTGACCGTCTGATGAACGATGTGGAGGTATTCCGCGATTTCCCGATCCGTCATTTCCAGGAAGAAGGATAGCAGGATAATATCCCGTTTTCCCTCTGGAAGCTGTGCCAGAATTTCCGCCAGAACATCCCCGGTCACAACGACGGGGACACCCAACACTTCAAAGATGTGGTCATCCTGGAAGTACCGATCCTCCACCGCGATTTGGGACAGCTCCTCCGGCCCCATATGGTCCAGAGGCTCCTCCCATTCCCGCTGCCGGCTGTAGCCGTTGTGAATACGGTTGGCCTCGTTCTTCAAAACCCTGGTGCAGAACCCACCGAACTGATTTTGAATGCGCTTTTCTTCGGAGTCTTTCATTTTCTCACCTCCCTTCGCAGCCGCGAAGGCGGGTGGTGATTTTCTCCCTTTCAATTGGGTAATCCGAAAGAGTGGATTTTGGCAACCAAATTCTGAAAAATTGAAAAAAATTTGAGTCTGCATTACCAACTCATAGAATTGGGAATGCAGACTCATATGTGGTTTTTCTCTATTTAAAAGACATGTCCTTCGTTGATAAATTGGTCTGGACACTTACATATCAAAATCAACCAGATACCTTTGATATTTTTCCTCCGTCCATCCTGTAAACGACATCACATAATTCATAAATGTCCTCTGAGTGATGGCTGGCAAGGATAATTGTTTTTCCTTGTGTACGTAGTCTATTCAACAGTGCTTTCATGTCATCTACTCCTTGCTGATCCAATCCATTCATTGGTTCATCAAGCAGCAAAATCTTAGGATCCTCCATAATGGCCTGCGCGATCCCCAATCGTTGACGCATCCCTAAAGAATATTTACCTACATGCTTACGACTGTTTGGATCAAGACCAACCAACGTCAAAGTTTCTCTAATATCTTGATCGGTGATTATATTTTTTAATTTCGCCAAGTATTTCAAATTCGCGAAGCCACCTAGGTTTGGTAAAAAACCGGGAACTTCAATAATTGCTCCAACGGATTCTGGAACATCAATTTCTGAACCAAGTTCTTTGCCATCAACATTAATTGTGCCCTCATTTATACGGACTAATCCACAGATGCTTTTTAGAAGCATGGTCTTTCCAGAACCGTTTCTACCAATTAAGCCATAAATCTTACCTGCTGAAAAAGAGACACTCACATTCCGAAAAATCCATATATCTTTATATCGCTTTCCAGCAGATACAATTTCAATCGCTTCCATTTTTTGCCTCCATACACTTATTAGAATGGCTCAATTTTTGTCGCATACGCTCTACATATGCGGACTACAATATATATGGATAATAATAACACGGTACAACAATAGACTGGGGACATATCTCTGCTCGCTGTGTATTGATATCCTGGCATTGCACAGCACAGCAGAGAATACTTTACATTCATCCCAAAGCCGCTGTTTGCTTCTATCATATAGCCAATAAAATGTACACAGCTGCCAATTATCCAGCCATAATTCGCTCTGGTGAGCAAATTAACGCATAAAACAATCATACTTATAAGTGCTAAATACATAGAGTGGAACAAAATGCTTATGCAAACAGCGGATATTGGATTCAATGCCCGTAGCATCTCTGGGTATGGAAAACTAATACCAAAATTAATGAAAATAGAATCAGGTTGCTGAAACGCAAGAATTTTCATTGCGTCACTCCAGTTGCCTAATAAGTACGTGTCAACTTTAACGTAGCTAAGCGCAAACGAAAAGAGTGCCAATGAGAAAAAGTAAATAAAGCATGATAGAAATATGTATGCAATTTGACTCCATACCCATTTTTTTCTCCCGATTCGCAACATTTCCTGTAAACTGAGAGGAGTAAGAAAAGGCGCATCTGACAGCAGCAAAAGACCACCTAAAATCAGAAAGCAAAAAGGTCTGGGCTGGGATGCTAACCAGATGTAGACTTCAAAGCACTGTATTTCGGAACCGAGGGTGCAGGCATATTCAATATATCGGTGCGCATAATATGCGGTCATCGCAAAGCCAAGCATAAACGCTGCGGCAATTCGGAAGTTGGTTGTCCACACTCGTAGTTTGTTGGATAAGGATAGCACAATATATTTCACTGTATCATCCTCCGTTGAATTCTATATATAGAATAAATACCGCATACAATTATTTGAATGAGCTGATAACTGATTAAGCAGAGTGATGAAGAAGCATAGTCTCCTCGAAGCGCATAGACAGGATTGAAGGAGGCGTTCTCAATAAGTGTCCAAAGGACTTGATAGAGCACAAATGGCGTGACGAATGTAACATATCTATTAACCACAATTGTCGATACGCAAAAACCAAATGAGGCCCAAAGACACCCAAATAAAAAAGCAAATAGCGTGCGATATGCAATAAAGAAAATGCCATTCCACTGAAGAAGAAGTCCTTTTTTATACAACAACGTGTTTTGCATGAATACGACTGTTTCTGCGGTATCTGGAATTTCAGCGGCAATATAACAGACTAGCAGGACAGATAAAACAGTCAAACTCATGAATACTCCCCCAGAGAATGCTGTCGTCAAAAACCTTTGAACGGCATATTTCTTTGCCCCAATCCGTGGGAGAATGGAATAGATATATCCACTGTTGTAGTCTTCACAAAAGCTATCCGCAAACGGAAGAACACAAAAAATGGCCGCGAAAGGCGTATAATCGCTTAACCCAAACGGGATACTTTGAAGGTATAAAAATGAATAATGCCCACCACCTTCGGTAAGCACTTCAATCAATGGGCGGAGCAGGATCGCTAAAGAAATCACATATGAGATATATAATTTATGGTCTGAGAAAACACGGTGTAAGTCACATCTTATTAACATACAGATTTCTCCCTTACAAGGATTCTATCCAGAATTCTCCGCTTTCTATTAGGCAGGCACAACTATAATACTGTATCATGTCATTTTCAGAATTTTTATCCATACATTCAAATATCCAGGCGGGAGATAGCGACATCATATCATTCTGAAGACTCGCAATATATCCGAAAGTAATTTTATTGCATACAACCGTGTCGCCAATCGCATATACAGGAAACTTCCCGGAGAAAACCTCAATCGCTTCGCCCAAGGACATCACATTGCGCAACCTGTTTTCTTCATACTCTTTCAGCAAGATGGTGCCGTCAAAGGAGAAAATACCATCCGGAGAAAGAAACGCAGATACTTTTCTGAGTTCGTTTCCGTATACAGGGAATCCGTTGTAATACTGCTGCATAAAAGCGTGATAGTATCCCTGCTGCTTTTGGTCGTCATACCCAGCGGTAACACTCCATGGCGTGAATGTAAAGCAGGAATATTGTGACAGGAGATTTGCTATTTTGTCTCCCGCTTCTTCAGCGGAAAACGTTACTCCATCAGGTATATGATCCGTTATGTAATGCGGTATATAATCATTATCGGGCCCCACCGTTTTCCCATTCAGATCCCTGCTTACGTCAAAATACCCTGTGATCCCCATAAGGGAACCTTCCCTGTAGCAGCTAAATGAGAATACAAGAGTTCCGTCATCGGACACAATACTCCATTTAGATGCGCCATCTATTATTGATTCCTCAAGCTGGGGAAAGATAGAGATACATAGATTATCAACCATACTTTTTAATGCGGCTTCATCTATTTCAAGTTTGATATTGGCTAGTGCGTCAGCAGGTACAGAAGCTACCTTCGCCTCAACCGTTAATGTTCTGGTATCCTCATATTGTTTTTCCTGAGAAACAAGAGTTTCTTCCAAGGCGTCAATACCTGTTGAAGGAAGCGGGCTTACTGAAGCCGGCAGATTGTCATCTTTTTTATAAAGCGAACAACCGGATATTAGAATACACATAATTAAGATAAATGAGAAGCTTTTGATCACTCTTGCTCGGGCCATGGTAAACTCCTTTCTATCGGCAAATGCCAGAGGAAATCTCTGGCATTTGCACAATGACTAAGTTGATTTTCTATATGCTTCACAGATATCACGGAGTAGTGTAATCGGCGTTAAACTTTCCAGAAGCACGATAGGCATTAGGATCTTTGACCCCATCATCCAAGCGGCCGCCAATGTAATAGGAACGGTTGGTAATGTTCTGACCGGAAAGGTAAGCCGGATGAGAAGTATAATAGCCAGTCATCCAAGCAATGTTGGTTGCTTTGGTGTAATTTTTGTTGAATGCGTCGGATGTGCTGTTATACCCAGAGTAGTAGTAGAGCCTCAGTGCCCAATTGGCAATATCCGGGGGGAATGTCGTGTTCTGATCGGTCATGATTGTTGCGGGGTTTCCGGGAATTGTCTTAACGTTTGAAGCACCGGTATACACCTTAAAGGTTTGAGTCTGGTCACCTACAACCGTAAACGAAAAAGATTCGTTTGCCGCAAATGCGGGTACTGCCATGGAAATAACCAACGCAGCCGCAAGGAAAAACATAGCGATGCGTCTTCTTAAGTGTATCATGTTTACTCCTTTCTACGTACATGTATACCATTATCTTTTTCTTCCTACCGTTAATGGTATACGGTAGCCATTTGGAAATCAAGCACTGTGCACCGGTGCGTGATTTAAAGAAAGTTACTATGAACTGCTGATCAGGCAGATTCATATGATTATTTTTCTTGCAAAGCACTACTCAATTTCCCAATACTCAGCAAAACAGCCTCCAGGCATATGCCACATATTACGGGGTAGTACAGCACCGGGAAAGCCAGATAATTAGCTACAAGAGCCACCACATCAAAAATAAGAAGTAAAAGAACACAGATTTTTTGGTATCTGCGCCTGTCTTCTATATCCAAAGGCTTCTCCCCGCTATCCAATGGGCTAAACGTCAAAATGCAGATATTGCAGAGAAGAAAGCACACTGGAATTTTTGCGCTTGTGCATTCAAGTATTTTTATAAAAGCTGTAGCAGTCGCCATTGCCAATGTTGTCCATATTGTGCAAGCCGTCTCTGTTTTTGCATGTATCCCTCCCGCATAACTACGCAAAAGAATGAACACAATGTAGAAGATAACACTTTCACATGGAATTTTCAGGAAGCAGCCAAAAGCAATGGTTGCCAGGAAAAAGTAAAAACGTGTAATCAGCAAGAAAAAACCATAAATATATAGCTCTCTATCTCCCTCCTCTACGACGGACACTGCAATCAGTTTCCGCACAATGCGTTCTGCAAGCGTGGTTGCCATTACTTGCTGTTCTTGAAGCGCTTCAATGCTTCGGGCACTTTCGGCTGGAAAATACCTGCACATGTCGTCCGGTTTGCATCTCTGCGCAGTGCGTGTTCCGCAGCCTTTTTGGCTACAACTGCGATCAGATTTTGTCTGCTCTTCATGGCTTTCACCTCCCTCTGGCGACAAAATAACACGTCTTTTGCTGCATTGCAATAGCTCAATCAAAAGTGCGGATTATTGGCGCAAAATTGCAAGAAATTACATTGTCAGTTGTAGATATCTATAAAATCATCATAAACTAATTGTTTTGTAGATATATTCTATTGTAGCTTGTTCTCGTTTCCGGGGAAACATGGTATTTTATCCACGGTGATCGGTATGGATATTGATAAAAAGCGAATTGGAAAGCGGATTCGGCATCGACGCGAAGCTGCGGGCCTTTCCCAAGAGCAGCTGGCAGAAAAATTAGAGCTTTCAACCAACCACATTTCCAGTATAGAGTGCGGGAAAAGTCTGCTCACGACGAAACGGCTGTTGGATTTGTGCGATATACTCGGCGGTACGCCAAACTACTATTTGTTGGGTGAGATTGAACCAGAAGCGGATCGGATAACCTCCCTTGTAAAGGAATTGCCTCCCGATGCACAGGAAATGCTTTGCCGCCTTATAGAAACGTATCTCCATGGGTAACTTCGGTTAAGCTTCTTTGCAAAATTGCAAGGAATTTAAGCAAAAATGCTGTTTTCTCTGCTCTTTGTAGGTTTGACGTTCCTCTGCAATAATGATAAAATAGGCTTACGATGTTGTGTCCCATCGTAAGCCTATTTTTATGAGGTATTCAAATGAAAATTTTAATCTGTGATGATGAACAAACCTATCTGAATACACTAAAAATTCATATTGACGAATATATGAAGAATCATCATGTCCCCTGTACTATTACAGCAGTGGTTGATCCAATTCGGATTGCGCAAGACAATACCGCATTTGACCTTGCGTTTCTGGACATCCAAATGCCGGGAGTAGATGGCATCACATTGGCAAAAGAACTGCGGCAGCGCAATCCAAAGCTGGCTCTGTTCTTTGTTACCAATTATGACTGCTATCAGGACGATGCCATGGATCTCCGGGCTTTTCGTTTCTTTGAGAAGCCTTTTAACGCCAATCGGCTGTATGCGGGGCTTGACAAGGCTATGGAATACATCGACGGAGCCTATGTGGATCTTTTTCTTTCCGAGAATAGCGCAATACAGCGCGTGATTGCGGACGATATTCTCTATGTGACGCGAGACGGCAGACGGGCAAGTGTAATTACATCAGAAAAAACATATTCCACAGCTGACAAATTTGATGACCTGTGTGAAAAGCTACCTCAGCTGTTCTTCTATCCCGTCCATAAATCCTTTTTCGTCAACCTCCACCATGTAGATCGCTACACCTATGCGGAACTGCTACTCACCGATGGGACTCAAGTCCCGATTGCACCCAGGAGACAATCCGCATTTCATAAATTCTGGTTCGAGTATTTACGGAGGAAATGATATGCTGAATCCTCTCTTTTCCCTGTGTGTCTATCTTATAGAAATGCTTATTTCATATATTTTTTATTCTTCCCTACTTGAACACAAATTCACAACCGTGAAAACGCTTCTAATTGGCGTGGTACTCTTCACTTTTGGGTCTACTGTAAATATTTTATTACGGAATAACGGAGCAATCAACACACTTACAACCTGGCTGATAAATGTATGCTTTGCGTATTTCTGCTTTGATTCTTCATTAAGCAAAAGTATGTTTTATGCTGCAATCCTCGGAATTGTTAATGTCGCTCTCGAAGTATCTGTTGTTACAATAAGCTCATTCGTCGTTGGGAGCAGTTTCCTTAGCTATAACAATAATTTTCTGCTTCTTGTTTTCCAGACAATTACAATTAAAACACTATATTTTCTAATCACATTACTCTTAATCAAAGCGCTGCGTCCCGGAGATGATCGCAGTACTGTTCCGTTGGATTTTCTTGTGTATCCGGTAGCTACGACTGCCTGCCAGACAATTTTCTGGCACATATGTTCACAGCCAACCACCAGCAGGAATGTTCAGATTCTTCTATCCGCCTCAAGCGCTTGCCTTTTCATTTCGACCATTTTCCTGTTTTTTGCATATTCACACCAAGTAAAGAAGGAGCGTCAAACGATACAAATTCAAAGCGAATTAAGCAGATTACAGACTGAGCAGTCCTATTATCAAATTCTGGATCAGCAAAACCAACAGTTGATGATCTATGCCCACGACGCAAAGAAACATCTTGCCGCAATTCAGGCGTTAAACGAAGACCCGGAAATTGGAAGCTATGTAACGAAGCTGTCTGAACAGCTAAAAGATTACTCTAGGAGCCGCAACAGCGGCAATAAGCTTTTGGATGTTATGCTGCACAAGTATGATATTGACTGTAAAATGCGCGGCATTTCCTTTGAATACGATGTTAAGGTTTGCAACCTTTCCCAATTGGAAGATATTGACCTAGTGGCTATCCTTGGTAATCTGTTGGATAATGCTGTTACAGCTGCAGAGAAATCTGAAGAGAAATGGATTGTTCTAAACACTGTGCATAGAAATGCGTATAGCGTCATTATACTTAGCAACAGCTGCGACACACAACCCAAACGGTCTGGCAATCGATTGCTTTCTACCAAAAGCAATGTCAATTTCCATGGGTTCGGGCTAAAAAGCGTTGCCAAAGCCATAAGCAAGTATCAAGGGGATTTCGAATGGTCTTATGATACTGAAAAACATGCCTTTACTGTTACCGTAATGATAGCGGATAAGGCCAAGACTTCTGTATAAGTCTATACCTCTTTCTGCTGCACTGGATCAGGTCTTTATTGCCTGACCCGGTGTTTTATCTGTAAGCACTCAATAACCCCCACTAGCAATACCCCTCGGAATAATTGGTTGTTTGTAAGTCCATTATTTGTAAGATATTGCCTATTGAAAAAAGTCATTTCATAACAGCGCTTACAATGGATCCGCAAACTCAAGTGCCGGTGCCACAACAGCATCTACGAGTAGCCCATTGGATTTGTGCAATATCTTCAATGGCTTCTTGTAAGATAAGGTCGCCGCAGTCGTTTCTGAGTTGAAGACGATGAAGCTGCCGGAGGCTGCGAAAAAGTGGAAGATGGAATTGAGGAAACACTGACCTGTTGTGACTTCCTCTCCGAACATTGGGTGAAGACCTGAAGCACCAATACCATTGAACAGCTGAACCAGGAGATCCGGCGCAGGACGTGGGCGGTTGGTGCTTTTTCAGGCGGAAACTCCGCCCTGATATTAGTCTACGCCCGGCTGCGCCATGTAGCTGGAACTCAGTGGGGCAACAAGAAGTACATGAACATGAAGCATCTAGAAGCCATGGAGCAGGCGCCGTTGGTCGGCTGATAGCAGTCAAGTCACAGATAGTCTAGGGTAAGACGAGCGGCATACCGCTGCCCTTGCCCCTTTGCGCCCTGACATCTGATAAGTAACCAAGGGGAAGTCAAGCCGTCCCCCCTGTAATAGATTTCTACCAGAACCAGAACCATTTTCAATTTTGCGCATGGTTCTTGACATTACCTACTACAAAGCCCCCGGGCACGCCTTTCCCGACAACACGCAGTACATTCGACCAGCGATTTCGGGCGACAAAGCCTACCCCGGTGCGGAACTAATCCTCGCGCCGCCCGCCACGCCGGAGCCGGTTTCAATCGACAACAGCATGGTGACCAATTTGCTCAGTGAGCATAAATCCCACTTTCCCAAAGAGATTTCAACGGACGCTGCCCACCAGTAGAGGGCTTGAATCTCAAGGCAGATCAGCAATGGTCTGCCATTTTCCTATGGGGTAGGGAATTTTCAGCGAGGCACGGAATTCTCAATTTTCGCAGTCCGTGACACTGTGGCAACAAGATTTAATGCGTTTTACTATGAAAGCTACATAGTCATAGTAAATTTTAAACAAATACCGGCATCTCGCCCCCCACGGGGCAACCGATGCCGATACATGTAAATTCCCGTGCGCCCATTGCTTTCATAGTTTGTAGCGCGGACAATTTGCATAGGGATTTAATCAAGATTTTGTAGCATAAGACCTCCCTGTAGTTACCGACACCGTATCTGTTGGGCAGGACAGAGCTATCATACCGCCATTGGCGGCCCCCACGAAAGGCGGTGAGATTGTCCAGCTCGTTTTGCCGGGCAGTCAAGACAAAAGACAATATTTCTCCATGTCTATCCATAACGCCGGACGCACGGACAAATAGTCATTTGCGACCACGTTTGTATAGCACTTGCCTTCAAAATTTACGTAAAACGCGCGGTATCCATCTTCTGCCGTGGTCCGCAGCCACTACCAAACAGCACAGCCATCCTCAATCTCTCTCGTCTTACCGCCCATGAAAGCAACATAGTCAGTCGGCTTACAGATGCGGTCTTCTTCATTGCGAAAGTAACGGTCTGCCTTCTCATAACTCAGCAGGAAAACCGTATCCTGGATGCCATTGTTTCTCTCTCCCGGTTAGTGCGGTTACATACCCCCTAAACCGGGTCAAAAGAGTGCTTCAATGCACGGGACTATATAACTGTTACTGAGGATATATCCGGGCTACAAATTTATAGTAGCAGTCCTCCGGAAATGGGGTGTCCGGCAAGCTGATTACAAGGTATGCGTCGGCAAATCTTGTGCCATTCGGTACGGAATAAAAGTCCGTGTCTGTAACAGACATTTCATTATACCACTTTCCGTTGTAGACAAAACTTGCTTTAGTTTTTGGTTTATTATATATGTTGATTGTTTGACTTATTGTGAGTGAAGAAACCCTAACCAATGTTAGAGAATAACCAATGTTATCGATTTCCTCGCCATCAACAAACGGACTAGGATTCCCGTATAAGTATGGCCGGACTTCCGCAGGATGTACACCGAGAACATCAGAAAGCGTACACTCCCCGGTTTTTTTCCAATATTCACGAGAGTCAATTAGATAGTTCTCGGGCTGATGGGCTAAAGGTGCCGCTCCCACAACATCCACTAACACAACATCTAAAGGATTGCAGATATTTCTATCCTCATAAGTAATATCACGCCTTGACAATGCGCCATGAGTCTGAGCATCATTCGAAACAAATCTTACCCATTCACCAGTACTTAGGTCAACTCCAGCTACACAATATCCCCCAAACTTGGATGATTTGGTTAGGATTGCGACCTCTCTTTCCATAGTGCCCCCCTTAAATATGCTTTACAGTAATTTCAGGATGATCTGCAACGATCATTTCTGAAAGCAAACGACGGTGGCAGTATTCTGGAGTGGGTTCACTACACAGAAGGCATACTGCCCTATACTTTGCAAATCTTTCAGCGAACTTCTGCACGGCATTACGTTTTTGCATTAGAGGGATATATTGCCTTACATACTCATCCCAACTAATAGCTTTCTTCTTATAGCTATTGAGAATATCTTTGGTAGGTGCATATTCAATGCAGTGCTGGTATTTGCAATTGCAGATTTCTTCCAAAAAGTACCGCAAATCATCGCCTTTGGTAAACCCGGCCAATTGCGATTTGTTGTTCAGCCTAATGTCAACCAACATATCAATGTTGTTCGATTTAATCAACTCGAAGAACTGTTGAGCTGATTTCTGTGTGAAGCCAATAGTGTATAGAACCAAATCTCATTCCTCCAATCGATAGCCAATCTCGGCATTTTGTTTCTTATAGGCTGTCTTGAGTAATGTATCATCATCTTGGGCTGTTTCAAAGAATGTCATCTGATCACGATTTGGATAGTATTTCTCGATGAGCTGTGTATTGATTTCTTGCTGCGTAATTGTTTTTCCGTTCGTAAGCAAATGAACCACATTATATCCTTTTTCGAAAAATGCCCTAGCAACTAATATAGTACGGTGGCAGCAAATAGGATCTTTTTCAGCACACAATAATACGAAAGTATAGTTTTGCTCCATGCTATTGCAAAGTTTGTTGATTCCTTTAAGAAAAGGCTTAGACTTTGAAAAAAACTCAAAATCGAGGTAACCATCTTTGCAATAGTACTTCCGATCACTCTGTCTAGCCCCAAACTCGCTAGCATAGTTGCGGTAATAAATTCCGTGTGTTTTCAAGCAAATTTCAAGAGCGTCTCTGTTATACTCCGGAAAATAATTTGAGAACGGGGAACTTCGGACATCAACGACGAGCGATATATTATGCTTTTTTAGAGTTGCTACAAACTCGTCAATTGAAAAACCAGAATAGCCTATTGTATATACTGTGTTTACCATTGAATTTCACCACATAATCTACCGTTGCTTTTTAGTTATTATTCCTCTTTATTTGCAAACTTGGGAATTCAATTATTCTTGGGATTTCTAAAGTTCCAGTAGGCAAATCAAGCAGGTATTCAACTTCTGTTGCGTTAATACTCAATCCATATGAATGGGAAAGTTCCTCCATAAATTCGGTTGGGCTAAAAACATTTTCTTGCAGCAACATAATTACCGATGTTTTGAGCAGTGCTGGACTTGCGGTAATAAGAGTATCATCCAGCGGTTCTTCTTTACGGAGACCACGTCTTTGCATAATCCGGATTAGATTTTGATAATCTTCTGTCGAAATAATACCAAGCTTCTCAGATCGACGGATCATTGCCGAAATAGAGACTTTCCACTTTTTCTTTAACTGCTTATAGTAAGTTATCGTTTGCGGCCCTCTCTCAGCATCATTTCTGAAGGTTTCTTCCGGCAACAGGAAAGCAGCTGCAAAGTCGTTAGCTTCGTGCTCTTTGAGTTTGAATTCCTCTTTGGAAATATCTTCGATATCTTCGCTCCATTCATGTAGACAGATATGGCCCAACTCATGGGCAATATCAAAATGAATTCGTGCGGCCGAAGTTTTGTTGTTGGAATATGCAATGATGTATGTTGGGGTATCTACGTCCGCCATAAAATGGCTGAACGCATCAACATCATTGGTACTGGTAGAAAAGGAAGTAACTAAAATGCCATGCTGCTCTACAACAGAAATCAAGTTATCTACGGGGCCTCGTCCCAGCCCCCATGCATCTCTCAAAGCATAGGCAGCTTGTTCTGGCGTCACATCGTCCGGCAATTCGAGGGATTCAAACTCGGGAAATGCTACATAGTCTTGCAGCAGAGAATAAATCTGCGAAAGGTAATCCATTTTGACAATCTGCTCGCTACGATATTTTTTGTTTGTTGTAAGCAAAGAACGGAAATAAACTGTTCCGGGAGCAGATGCATTGGGATGTTCGTAAAAATACTTGATCGGGAAATCAAGCTCTTGGGCCAATCGGGCAATAGTTGCTTTGTCTGTGGGTTGGCTCTTGGAAATTTCATACATTGATAGGGTCTGCCGTTGGCATCCAACACGTTCAGCTAATTCAGCCACGGTAAGTCCCCTGTAAATACGTGCTTTTTTCAAGCGATCTCCATTAAACGGGGTGTTCATATGGGCGTTCCTCTTTCATAAATATTTACTTGCTGTTGCGCCATACATAGGATATACTTGTTCATGGAACCACCCTTAGGGCCGACGTTGTGTCGGCCCTAAGTTCAAAGGCAATCATCTTTCTTTTGCTGCGGCGATATCCAACTCTTTTTGTTTGGGGCGGGATTTTTGCCGTGCCATGGCCTTTGCAGTAAGGCTGAGTCCGCGGTTGGGCTGGTTGCCGGGAGAACTGGGATTTGCAACTTCTTCGACCACAGCGCTTTCGTCAGCAGCAATATACCGAGACCAATCCTGTTCGCTGTTCTGAGCGATGTCCAAGGACGGAGTGACCATAACGGCACGGATGTGGGCCAACTGGTAGCCGACGGTTTCAAACAGAACCAACACATGATGGCGAACAACTTCCGCATCACCTTCGAGGTCATGCAGCATAGCTTGAACCAGCTCTGCAAGGCGATCCTCGTCAGAAAAGGTATGGGGAATAAAGCTGAGCTGCTGCTGATCGGATAGCAGATCTTCGTTGAACTGCTTCGCCAGCATATCGATATAGTGCATATGCACTCTCTTGTGCTGACGGTTACGCAGTTCCGTAAAGCGCTTTTCACGCATGAAGGTGAGAATGCACTGCGTCGATTTTTCAAATACGATCAGCATTTCCCACGGCCCACGATGAGCTTTAGCAATCGTGCAATCTTCGGTGTCCAGCGTCTTGATGATGTTGGTGTTCAGCAGATCCCAGATACGGGACGGAATGCTGTTTCTCGTCTGGAGATCATGCTGGCGGATATCTGCACGGATATCATCACCAACGGCGTCCTCAACGCATCGGACGATTTTTGCGATCAACTCAGGGGGAAAAGCAATGGTGGTTGTGTGCATACTGCACCTCCTTAATTGGTTCTGACACAATTATAGGTGTTTCGCTTAAAAATGTCAAGATACATTGGTAAATATTTTCTGCCTATTCCACCCGAGGAGACTATGGGCGGTGTTTCCATATAGATCAAACGGAAAGGAGGTTTACCGCTGCTGGCCAGTCTGCTGACTGGTCATTTTTATGCCATGACGAAGGAGGTTAAAGATCCCTATGTGCTGATCTCTATATTGAGCGAATGGAAGGTTGGAGCGTGGACGATTGACGAGGTACAAGGCACCTTGGAAATGCTCTTTGAAAAGCAGTACATTCTCACCGAGGAAGTGGTACGGGAAACCCGGTATCGGACGGAAACACGGACAGGCACACGCTTGGTCTATGATGAAGATTTGGACGAATATGTGGAGGAGGAATATGAGTACGAGGTGCAAGTGCCGTATACCCAGTTCCGGGCAATTTGGAATTACCCCGATGGAGATTTCATCTACTTTCACGGTAAAATAAGTTGTGTGTCATACATAGATATGTAATTTAGAAGGGGGTGGCCTATCTGAAGAAAAACATAATGATAATCAGTGCGGATCATGAGGCTGTCCAGATTGTGAAAGAGAACCTTGCTTGCCCCAGCACCAATATTCTTTCTCCCATTTGACACCATCCCTATCCAGTTTCTTGAAAAACTCACCGTGATTTTTTAAGTTTTGGAATATTATCTCATAGTTATGGGGGTATTGGTAGTCGGGAGGTTATTGAGCGCTTACGTTTTTCTTTCTTTGGTTGCCAAAACCGCAGTTTTGAGATTACTTATATGCAACGGTAGCAAGCACAGCAAGTGAGTACCCACTTGCGAAATTTGGTATTGGGCAAATCCCAAACCCTTAGACGAAAACGGAGGCGGTAGATGGCAGTCAGAAAACGAAATATTCAAATCAAATTTTACGTTACGGAGGAGGAAAAACAGCTCATTGACAAGAAACTGACCCAGCTCCCGGTCAAGCGGATAGGGGCGTACCTTCGGAAGATGGCAATTGACGGATACATCATCAACCTGGACACCGCGGACATCAAAGCCTTTACCGGGGAGCTGGCCGCCATTGGGCGGAATATCAATCAGATTGCCCGGAGGGCAAACGCCGGGGATTCTCTGTACCAGGCAGATATCCAGGAAATCCGGGAGAGGCTGGATGAAATATGGCAGTTACAAAGACGCATCCTATCAAGTCTACCCTAAAGGCCGCCATCGATTACATCTGCAACCCCGCCAAGACGGACGGCAGTTTACTTATTTCCTCCTATGGCTGCTCCGCTGAAACCGCCGACATTGAATTTGCCTGGACGAGGCGGCACACCATTGACAAGGGCGAGAACCTGGGCCGTCACCTGATCCAGGCTTTCGCGCCCGGAGAAGTAACGCCAGAGGAGGCCCATCAAATCGGGTTGGAGCTGGCGAAGGAGATTCTGGGTGGGAAATATGAGTTTGTCCTGACCACGCATATTGACTGTGGGCACATCCACAATCATGTGATTTGGAATGCTGTCAGTTTCACGGATCACAAGCACTACCATTCCAGCAAGCGCAGCTACTACGAAATTCGCCGTGCTTCTGACCGGCTCTGCAAGGAGCATGGCCTGTCCGTCATCGTTCCCGGGCAGGAGAAGGGCAAGAGCTACGTTGAGCATCAGGCAGTAAAAAACGGAACCAGTTATAAGGCAAAGCTGAAAGCCGCCATTGACCGGCTGCTCCCTGCCAGCACAGGCCTGGAAGATCTCCTCCGTAGATTGCAGGAGGAAGGATACGAGATTCGGCGTGGGAAGTACATTTCCTGTCGAGCATCTGATCAGGAGCGGTTTACCCGGCTGAAAACCTTGGGTGTTGATTACACTGAAGAAGCCTTGGTTGCCAGGATTGCGGGCCGCACCCGTCCGTTGAAGCGACCCAAGGCGCAGGATGGCAGCATTCAGCGGATCGCCGTCATCCAGGGCAACCAAAGCCCTGGGCTGCAACACTGGGCAAAGCTCCAAAAGCTGAAAGAGGGGGCCAAAACCCTAAACTATCTGGCAGAGCACGGCATTGACAGCTATGAGGCTCTGGATCGCAGACTTGCGGAACTGAATGCCACCGTGGATGCTTCGCTTGCCTCCATCAAGGCCGTGGAAGGGAGAATTGCGGAGCTGAATCTGATTGCCAAATATGCTGCTACTTACAGGAAGTTCCGCCCGGTCTATGACCGTTACCGAAAATCGGACGACAAAGAAAAGTTCCTTCGTGGGCATGAGAGCGAAATCATTCTTTTCGAGGCCGCCGCCCGAGAGCTGAAACGTCTGGGAGCGGTTCCGCTGCGCGCCGCTGAAAAGCTGGAAGGAGAGCTGTCGGAACTGACTGTACAGAAGGAGACCTTGTATGCGCAGTACACCGCCGCCAAGCGGCAGGCAAAAGAGTGCGATACCATCAAACGAAATCTGGATATTCTGCTTCCGCCGGAGCAGAGCATTACGCAAGAACTAGAATAAAAAGGAGAATGCTATATGAACGAAAAGCCGGTCATCATCGTCACCGGGAAGGTGCCCAATATGCAGAGCTGGTATGAGGAAAAATGCAAACGCGCTTTGGAGGAATTGGCCCATCTGTCCGATACCATCCACCGCCCGGGAGATACTCCCAATCGTGGCTGGGCGACCAAGGAGGAAGAAATCAAAACGCACCTGTTCAACGCCACGCGCCTGGTGCTGATCCTGGCGAATGTCTCCTGCGGCCAGAGGAAAAGCGTAGGCAGCGAGGATGTGGGGCATATCGTGGATGAAGGATTCGCCGGATATGAAAAGGTCTGGGAAAAGTTTGCGGAATAGGCACTGTTCGCAGATTATTAGCGCCTCCCAAATCCACAGCTGATATAATGGATTCCGGGAGGCGATATGCCATGGCAAGAAAAGAAGCGGTCTTTCAGTTTTTTAGAAAGAGCGTAATACCCGTAGCTAGTGTGGCCCTGTTGGTGTGCATCTTCAAGTCTGCCTGTATGAAGGATGGGACGGTTGACTATCTGTGGCTTTGGATACTTTGCGGGCTGCCGTTTGGCCTTCACTGGATGTGTTTCTGGTTTGTACCGGGTGGAAACTCCATGGGCGGCGAGATTGCCCTGTTCGCACTGAACTTCATTATTGGAGGTATCATCGGTGGATTCATCCTGGCCTGGCAGCTGATTGTGGCGGTGTGGTATGTACCGCTGACAATATACCACTTGATAATTGGCAACAATTAAAGCAATGCGAATACATTTTGCGAACCAAATCGTAAAATGTATTCGCATCATTTTTAATTCAAAAGTCATTAAACCTTATATCGGGCAAAAATTTACGAGAGAATGCTGGTGCTATTAAAGATTAAGTGCTATAATAAATACAAACATTGTGAAACAGAGGGTTAATATGGAAAGTACAAAGAAAGACGTCCTGCGTGCTGAGGCTGCACAGCAAATGGATGAACAGTATATGCCTCCAGTTCAGAGTGCCAATACATTGTTTCGATTCTTTGAAAAATCGGACTACTTATATTCCACGTTAAAAAACAAAGCGTTAATTCCGCGTTTTTACCCTGAGAATGTTGATTATCTTTCGATTGGTTGTCATCAAATAGCATACCCCATGGTATGTTTTTGCGATATAAACATACACCGATTGGGTAATCATCTGGCAACATATGGCGGATATGGAATCGCTTTTTCAAAGAACTGGGGGATTCATCAGGGAATACAACCATTGCAGTATGTAAATAAGCACTCGATCTTGTGCAAAGATTTCTCGACCGCCTTCACATCAGCCATGCAGACAGAACAAACTATTCCAGCAATCGACTATCTCCTTACCCAAATGTTTTACTTAAAGCCAATAGAGGGCACCATGCCAAAGAATGGAAAAGAAATATCAAAGAATTTCACCGATGAATGTGAGTGGCGTTTCATTCCGAACGTTTCCAAAATTGATTTGCCCCAAGCGGTTTCTGACGATGAAATAGTTAGCATAGGTGTCCTCAACCAGACAATAGCTGACAATGAATGCTGTTGGCTCAAATTCTCTCCCTCTGACATTAAGTATATTATTCTTAAAAGTGAAGACGATTTCGGAGAGATATGCAGAATAATCGATGAAATTACAGATGACGATGCAGTACGAAAAAAGCTTATTTCTCAAGTTCTGATATGGGAGAATGTTAAGGAGGATTTTTGATGTTTTCGAAGTTTAGAGAGACTTTCGTCAAGAAGCCGCAATTTACATCTAAGGTACCAGATTCAGTTTTGAAGACTGCAGGAAAAAATCTGCCTGATGGTTTTCGATATGTGGAGGATCACAACGGGTATTGCCGTTTAGATTGTGATGGAACCCTTGATATTACCGGTTTCAATGCGGTATTGCCTAAAGAGGCTGAATCCGTTTTTGATCCGAACGGTCACTACACATTTCAAGACATACTCACCTATTCATACAACACACAGACAACGATCAAGCTCTCTCCTGATAAGGACGGATGCTACACTGTCAATGGGGAAAAAATTAAAGCTAGTGACTTCATCGTAGCGCCTTTGAAAGGTATTGAGCTTTCTAATGGCTGCCTATATGTAAGGGCTCCTACATTTCCGAACCCTTTTCCACTCGAAATTGCGGGCAATGGCTATACGCTCACACTTATGTTTCAGCGCCAAACAATAAACAGCATAAATAAAATGTCCTTCGCTTCGGTTGGACAAGCTCCACTGAAAATTTCGTATATTTTAGATTCTGCAAACATAAATAGTCCTATGCAATTCAATATCTCGTTGTGTCCATATCCGTCTGTCTCTGATGTTCTCGCTGCAAAAGAGATTTTTAATGCGTTTTCGCAGGGAGATGGTACTCTGGGTGGTGTGATAATTACCCCTAATGAGGATATGACATTTCAAGGCATACCGGACAAAGTGTTGCAATTTTGGCATCGTCTTTATGAGATTGAAAATAAACTAAATGTGAAGTTTAATGCGGAAAATGATTTGACAATTGGTGATGTCAAGAATGTTGATAAGTTATATCGCTGCCTTGTAGAGGAAAAGCCATTCATTGAATATCAAAAGGAGATTACTCTGAGTGGCTTCGTTGGTGAGAGTGACTCTATTCAGCGCAAATGCAGAGAAAATCAAGGTAGGGAAATTATATTTGAGTACGTTGAAGAATTAAAAATTTCCATTCTTGGACTAACTTTACCGTTGTGTTCATTGGTTGATATTTTTGATGGAAAACTTGAAAATCCAACATTGCATTCCCAAAATGGCTCTGGAAATTTTTCTGTGCAAATGCTTCCCGCAGAAGGGAAACGTATGTACACTTCAAGGCAAATTTTTCTTGACCACACAGATCTTGAGAGTGTACAGAAGGATAGCTCGCATTTTGAACGATTCCGTTCTGCAACTGAGTTGGAAAAATATTAAGTTCTTCAATTCTTCGCAGGCATGGCGAAATCTGCATTAAATAGCTCCTGTAATAGTTCAAAAAATAGGCGTACGGCCAATCGGACAAACCGAAAGGCCGTACGCCTATTTTTATGTGCGGCAGAAAGTGTGTAAAACTGGCCTTTTTCTTCCTTATATTAGGAATCGACCCAGCACAAAGGAAATCATAAATGACCTCATGGAAAATACGGGTACAGAGGATTATTCAGCCGTCTTTCCACCCATATCCATACATTTTTTGGCCCGCCTGGAACTGTAATGCGGACAGGCAATCAGGCACGCCCGGAAGCTCTGCTTGCAGTCGTGGGAACAGTTCCTACACAGACTATGATACTGCCGTCGTCCATTCCCACCCAGGAAGAACGCCCATTCCAGCCGCCATCTCTTGCTTCGGCTCATCGTTCCTCCCGTTCCGGTGCGTCCCGGCTGGGAGTGCTTACCTTCGGCTGCTTGTCGCACTCCTGGCGGGCCGTTTCCAATCTGTCCCGGATGGAGGGCTGTTCCAAATCTCTGGGGTCAGCAGCCACCGCAAAGGCGCGGGTGCCGTTGCCCATAATCAGGAAACGCCGGTCATCGGAATGGTGGTGGACACCATAGCCCAGGGCCTCCATCTGCTTTTGGCTCAAAGACGTTACGGTGAAGTTACCCCTGGGGGTCTGCACATGGCCTCCGGTTTCAAATTTGTCTGGGAGATAGGCTTTCTCCTGGGTCTGTTCCGGGACAGGCAGCACCACCAGTTTGCCGTCTCTGGGAACGAACAGCTCCGGTGTTCGGAATTGCTCCGTGTATTTCTGGATCAGCTCCGGGGATAGAGAAGTAAAGTCCTCCTCGCCCAGGCCGACCACCAGAAATGTACCGGCCACAATGTCATAGAGACTGCCGGTATCATCCCGCAGGCCACGGTTCAGCTCCATGCTCAGCAGCTTTCCCTCGTCATTGCAGACCAGGGCCACAGGGTCATCGTAGGGATAAACGGCCTGGATCGTTCCATCGACTTCCGCCTGCATGGATTTGTAGCCAGAGGCGATTTCCTTCACATAGGGTTCCTTCAGCGGCTCTACCACCAGAACGGTCATTTTCTCCGGCTCCCCGTAGACAGTCCGGGCCTGTTCTGCAATATCCGCCGGGGTCTGCTCATAGGCCGCCGCCTTGGCGGCATATTCCCGCTCCGCCTTTTCCGCAATGGCCAGCATTTCATCAATGCGGGATTTGTCCGGGTTTTCAAGTCCTTCCCGGACAGCTTCCGGGTCAAAATCCAGCCATTCCTCGTAGCCGGTAGCCTCCTTGAATTTCTCCAATTCGGAGGGAAGGTAATCTGTGGCTTTCTGCCCCAGGGCTTCCAGCTTCTCGCTGTAATCCGCAATTCGTCCCGCAAGAAGTTTCTCCTGGATATCCGCCAATGCGTTTTGCGCGTTGGGGAAGGCGGCGGCGTACTGGGCATCTTCCCGCCGAAAAAGAGTGTCCATGTCATAGGCAATGTCAGCGGCCCACTCCGCAATTTCTTCCTTGGAAAGATCTTCTTCGGGAACAGACATGACCCGGTACTCCTCCGGGATATTCCCCGGGTTGCCATCGTAAACCTCCACGAAAGAATCCCCGGTATCCCGGATATAGCCGTAGTCGGTAAATTGACCGTCCTCGTCTAACGCCACATCACGCCCGTAGGCTTCATAATCGATGTAGTTTTCCAGATAGTCCGGTACCTGCATGGCTTCCAGCTCATAGATATAGTACCGACCCAGATCGTCATAATTGGTGATGTTCGGATTCACCTCATAGCAATCCAGGTTCTCCGTCAGGTTTATCATGTCCTGCAGGCTGCCACCGTGGTCGCCCACCGACATAGCCGCCTGGAACTGTTCATATTCACGCTGGCTCATTTCATCCAGCTTGGAAGCAAGATAGTTCAGTTCATCCAGATTGACGTATTCACCCAGCTTGTCATACAGACCGTCCACATAGCAGTCGTAGTCTGTAATGAACCATTCCTCATAGGCGTATCCAAAATCGTCTTTCTGGCCGATGCCGATACTGTCCATGGCGGCCTTGAGTCCTTCCGCTGTGGTGGGGAACTTCACCCATTCGCCTATCAGCTCGCCCTCATTGTATTTTCCGAGGTTCGTAATGAAAGCGGCGAAGGGATAATCCCGGTTATATTCATATGTAGGCATCCTGCCGCCTCCTTACCGCTCTGGCCCGGTGCGGCTGATGTTCTTCTCCGGAGCCGCCTGGGCAGCGCATTCCTCTTTGGCGGCGTTCAGCCGATCCCGGAGGGAGAGGCGTTTTTCCATCTTCGCCCGAAGGATGCTGTCCAGGTCCCGATTTGACAGGTCTGCCAAATTGTCCTGGGGCACCTGGAACATGACGGTGCGGTCCCCGACCTGGGCGTAGACCTCAATGGTTTGGAACCGGCGATTGTATTTGTACGCCAGATCATCCGGCAAAGAAGCGATTTTATCCCCATTCATGCCGGCAATTAGGAAGGTGCCGGCGATCACATCATAGACCTGGCCCCGGCCATTGTAGAGCGCCCGGTTCCATTCCAGGCCGGATTCTCTGCCGTCCTCCCGGCAAAGCACGGCCACCTCCGGTCCGAAGGGATGGGTAACGGAGTAATCGCCGTCTAAGATACCGCCGAAATCACATTCTTCCACCTCCCGCAGGCAGGGGGCTTTCCGTGGCTCCACCACAAGGACCTGGATGGTATTTGGCAGATCATCCAGGGCAGGATCATAGGCGGTGAGCTTCTTGTAGTCCTGCAGGTCAGAATAGAGCGCATCCTGTTCCGTCTGACCTAAGTCCTTTAGCCTGGATTCCAGGAAGGCCACTTTGCCATCTATCAGCCAGTCATAGAAGGCAGCCACCTGGGACCGTTTCTCTGGGTACTTCTCTGTGTATCCGGTGTCAAAATCCCGAAAGAAGCTGTCGCACTGAATCGCCAGATCCTCCGCCCAATCCTTCTTTTCCTCGTCGGTCAGCAGAAGCAGTTCCGGGGTGAACACGACATAGCCTGCTGGGATTGTCTCCGGGTTGCCGTCGTAAAACTCCGCAAAGGGAGAACTGGTGGGAGAAATGTAGCAATCATCCTCAATGGAGCCGCCCTCGGATTCCGCTATATCCCGCCCAAACGCCTCATAGTCAATGTAGTCCTCCAAGGCTCGGATGGTGGAATGGTCGTAGGTGTCCCGCTCATGGAGGACATACTGAGCCAAATCCTCATAGTCCTGGATGTTCGGCTCAATGTCGTAGCAATCCAGATTCTCCGTCAGGTTGATCATGTCCTGGATGGTATCACAGTGACGGCCCGTATCCACAATGGCCTGGTAGGAACCGAACTCCCCGTCCGTCATGGCTTCCAGGGCAGCGGCCAGGTAGTTTAGTTCGTTGATATCCGTACAGTCCTCCACAGCGGCGGCGTTGTATAGGTGGCAGTCCACCTCACCCAGATACCAGCCCTGCCGGTCTCCACCGATGTTTTGCAGCAGCTCCCGAAGTGCCTGCTGTGTGGTGGGCAGCTCCAACCACTGCTCCCGCTCCGGCTCCTCCTTGTTGACAATGCGGACAGAAATGGGGAAAAGAGACCCATCATACTGTTTTTCCAAATTGTGACCTCCTTATTTTTTCTTTTGAAATTCCAGCTTGTAGTGAACATATTTTTCGCCGGTGTCATCCAGCAGCACTGCGGCATCGTAGGTGACGCCCTTCTTTTCAGACCACATACCTTTTACGAGAATCCGCCCCTTTTTCAGAAGGTCAGCCGCCATTTTGGCAGTCAGTACCTTCTTTCGGGAAGTCCAGAAGCGGTCATCTTTCCAGAGGACAAAGCCGCAGCTACGGTCCGAACAGGCGAAGTTCTTTTTGCCCTCATAGACGGACTTTCCGCAGCGGGGACAGATACCAATGCTTTCCCGCTCCGGGGCAAACAGCATCCGGCCTCCTTCGGATACCTGGGAATGGTTGGATATGAGAGTCCGCACCATCTCCCGGATGCCGTCCAGGAAGGTATCCGGGGAGGCGGCACCCTTAGCAATCTCTGTAAGCTGCTGCTCCCATTCGGCGGTCAGCATGGGAGAGGTTAGGGGCTCCGGGAGAATGGAAATCAGGTTGATACCATCCTGGGTAGGGATTAGACTTTTGGCCTTGCGCTCCACAAACCCGGCGGCTACCAGCTTTTCGATAATGGCAGCCCTGGTAGCAGGAGTGCCCAGGCCCTTCCGTTCGGCATCCTCCGGGATGTCCTCTTTCCTAGCGTTCTCCATGGCCGACAGGAGGGTATCTTCGGTGTGGGGCTTTGGGGGTTGCGTGAAGCGTTCGGCCACGGACACCTCTGCGTTATCCAAAATCTGCCCTTCGGTGAAGTCTGGGAATGTGCTGCTATCCTTGTCCATGGGCGTTTCCTTCAAAGAAGCACGGAAAATGCGGTCAATTTCCTGCCAACCCTCGGAAAGAATCCGCTTACCCTTGGCGGTGAAGAACTGACCGCCGCAGTCAAGGGTGGTCGTGACCGCTTCATACACATAGGACTCCGCTGCCGCGCACAACAGTTTGCAGCAGACCAGAAGCAGAAGATTCCGTTCACCAACAGGCAGGGCGTGAACATCTGCCTTTTCCAGTTCCATTGTGGGAGTAATGGCGTGGTGGTCAGACACATCCTTGTCGGAAATCATGGCCTCCACCAGCGGGAAGAAGTTGCTGCAGCTATCGAAAGGCGGCAACTTTGCGGCAAGGTGGATTACGCAGGACGCCGTTTCAGCCATATCAGAAGTCAGATATCGACTGTCCGTCCGAGGATAAGTCAGCAGTTTCTTCTCATAAAGGCTCTGGGCGTAGTCCAACGTCTGCTTTGCGGTATACCCCAACAGCCGGTTCGCCTCCCGCTGTAAGGTAGTGAGATCATAGAGCTTCGGCGGTTGCTCCTTTTTCTGTTCCTTTGTGACGGAAGTACAGATAGCGGGAACCCCCTTGCAGGCCGCCGCTGCCCGTTCTACTTCTGTGGAGTCGTTGAGTTTTTCCGACACTGCCTCGGTTCCGTTCATTTCCAGCCGCAGAACATAGTATTTCTCCTTCTTAAACTGGGAAATTTTCCGTTCCCGCTCCACCAGCATTGCCAGGGTAGGTGTCTGCACCCGGCCCACGTTCAGGGTGCGGTGGTAGAGGACGGAGAATAGCCGGGTGGCGTTGATGCCCACCAGCCAATCCGCTTTCTGGCGGCAAAGGGCGCTCTGGTACAGGGCCTCATAGTCAGCACCGGGGCACAGGTCCGAAAAGCCCTCCCGGATGGCGTTATCCTCCATGGAGGAAATCCAGAGCCGCCGTACCGGCTTGCGGCACCCAGCCATTTCATACACCAGCCGGAAGATAAGCTCCCCCTCCCGGCCAGCGTCGCAGGCGTTGACGATGGTGTCTACGTCAGGACGGTCCATAAGGGCACGGAGATTTTCAAAGGCGGCCTCCTTGCCGGGAGCCAGCACATAGCGGAAGGGTTCCGGCAGAATAGGCAGGTCCTCAAAATGCCATTTTCGGAAACTGGGATCATACCCGGCGGCATCCATGGGGGATACCAGGTGGCCGACGCACCAGGAAACCAGCAGATCGTTTCCCTCATAAAAGCCGTCAGCCCTGGATGCGGCACCCAGGGCTGACGCAATGGAAGCGGCGACGCTTCTTTTTTCAGCGATAATCAGTTTCATTCCTCGTCCTCGTTCAGATATTCTTCGTCCTCCAAATCAAAGTCGTCCAGGTCAGAAGGGACATTCTTTTTCTGCTTGGGCTTCACCACCACAAAATAGTACCCGGCGCCGCCGCCAGCGGCCAGGAGCAACACCAGCATAAATAGGGTACTGCCAGCGGAGTTGTCCTTCTGCTGGACAGGCTCCGCAACGGCGGGCTTTGTTTCCTTGCCGACACACTTTGTCATACTGGTCATGCACAGCTCGCAGGATGTATTGATGTTTCCAGCCGTGCATTTTTCGGTACAGGAGCAGACAATGGGCGTTGTGGGCAGCTGTTCCTCGTCGATCAGGTCCAGCAGGTCCGCCTCGTCCACCTGATTCAGAAAATGAACGGTATTTTCGCCGCTGGCCGCCCGGTCAATGATGATGTAGAAATAGTGGCCGCTCTTGGATTTGACAGTGATGAACTGCTTGTCCGCGTCCCCGTGAATGTCGTCCACGATGGTCATGTTGCCGTCCGGGGTCAGCACATTGTCGTCGTGTTCCGGCTCCGAAATCTCCGAATCGCCGCTGGGGTCATCCCCGGTGGCGAAGGCTGTCACGGAAAGGCTGCTTACCAAAAGCACCAGGAGCAAAAACATGGTCAAAAGCCGAAAACCTTTAGATTTCATCCTCGCTGCCCTCCATATCCGTATCATCTTCCTGTTCCAGTTCCGCCCGCATTTCCTCGGGCAGGACGATTTGCCCGCTGGCGTAGGCCCGCAGGAACGCCGTCAACTCCCGGTTGTCCATCTTTACCGCTTTTACCATGCGGACGATTTCCAGATTTTCTTCCTCCGTCAGCTGGGTTTCCAGGGTGCGGAGCTTCGTCTGAAGCTGGGAAATTTTCTCCTTGGTCTTTGCGATATCCTTTCGGATCTTATCAGTTGTTGCCATAAAATATCCTCCATTTTTATTGATAGGGTGGTCTGGCAAAGGCGTAAAAATGCGCCTGCCAGTAGGTCGTATTGATATCCACATAGCGGATGGGATCTCCGCAATGCAGCATTTTCCCGGCGCCCACATACAGCCCCACATGGGAGATGCCGGGGGTATCATAGGTGCCCTTGAAAAAGATAAGGTCGCCGGGCTGGGCGTTGGATCTGGCTACAGGAGTACACAGGTTATATAGCCCCTGGGCGCTGGTGCGTCCCACATTCCACACACCGCTGTTTCGCATAGACCAGCAGATAAAACCGGAACAATCAAAGGAAGTGTTAGGATTGCTGCCGCCCCAGACGTAGGGCATCCCAATGTACTTTTCCGCTTCCGTAATGAGTGCGGAAAAAGTCTCGTCCGCCAGCACCTCGGCGGGGATCTCATACTTGGGCGGTGTCTCGGAATACTTGCCTATGTAGGACGAATTGGGAAACAGATCTTCCCGGTTGCCCAGGGTCGCCATGTAGGCGGCGTACATACTCAACCCATCCTCTCCCAGAATCTCCACAGGGATATGGGAGAGGTTTCGGTTTTTTAGGGTCACGGTGCAGATGGTGTAGGTGTAGGGTACCTCTACCTCCACCTCGTAATCCTCCATAATGGGCTGGCCCTTCTTGTCCAGCAGGACTTTTCCGGTTTTCGGGTCACGCATGGGCCGCTGTTCAATCTTCGTTTCCGTGCGGTAGCGGGTTTCCGTCTCCACCGTTTCCGTCAGGATGTATTGCAGACCGAACAGCCGTTCCAGATCATTTTGCACCTGGTCTATGGTGAAAACACCTTCGTGAAGCGCCGAAAGAATGGAGATCAGCACATAGGGGTCATGCTCAATGGTGTCCAGTTCAAAGTGGTATTCATCGTAGCTGTGGGTGCTCTCGTAATTCTGTAATCTGTTCTGTAATTCCGCCTCCATGGCACAGTAGGCGCTTTCAGCGTCCAGCATATCCTTGTCCTCTGACAGATAGGACGTGCTTACAAAGCTGCTGATTCCGGAACCGGCCATTACGGAACAGGAGGAAACACCGCCGATTAGGAACAGAAGCAGTACCCCGATACCCAGAATAACCACCAGATACCTCTTGGATTGCCTGGCCTTTTGGACAAATTCCCGTAGAGAGCCTTTTATACTGCTGACACCATGCCCGGTAGCTTCCGCTGTCCGCCGCATCTGCTGGGCATACCGGCGCTGGATATGCTTTTTCTGCAAATACCGGGAAACTGGGTTAGAACCGGAGATACCGGGATTCTCCTGTACCGCTTTCTGGTATGTAAATTCCGCATTGGCACGGTCAAAGGCCCGCTTGGCTTTCTCCACATCCCGCCAGGGCTTTTGACGCTGATGCGCTACTGCCTGCCGGATACCGCGTTCTCCCAATTGCAGCCCGCGTTCCGCCAGCTCCTCACCCTTATGTCCGGCCTCCACACCCACATTTTCCTGTTCGACCTTGTGAACCTCGCTGTGGATTTCCTGCTCTAGTCTCCGCAAAGGCATACGGAGCGGATCGTGGCGCAGCTTGGTATTGGGTGGCCTGTCCACCTCCTGATAGACAGACACAGTTTTCGCCCTGCCGTTGGCCTCGTCATAGATCCGCTGCCGTACCTTTTTGCGCTGCTTTGGGATATTCTCCTTGGCAACGTCCAATCTGTCCGCTGCGGCGTTGGAGCGGTGAATAGCATCTGCCAGCGCCGGATTTTCCAAATCCTCCTGTGAAAATTGGAGCCGGGAGGACTGGTGCTTTTCGCTGCCAACGTCTGTTTCCTTCTGCCTGCCGCTGATATTTTCCATTTCTCCTGTGGATAAGTTTTCGGCTACCGCGCCGTCCTTAGTCATCTTCTGGACCACCTTCGCCCGGGCTTTTCGCTGATCTATATCTGTTCACCTGCCTTTCCGTAAGGACACTCGTCGCCGCACAGCCCTTGCTCAATTTTGGAAATGTAGTGGAAAATGGGATACGCCTGGGGTGGGCAGACGGCGTTGCCCAGAGTTTTCAGCCGCAGCACCCGGTTCTCCATGCGCTGGGTCATGCGGGGGATTCCCTCCGGCTCTTTGTCCCAGAGGATATGTCCGTCCATCCGAGGGGGAAGCCCATGAGCCATTCCACCCAATCCGGGTTCAGGGCTGCGTCCAGGCTGGCATTGGGGGTCAGGTAGTACACCGCTGCCGACAGGCTCAAGCTCCAGATGGCCCCGCTCCTGTTCCGCTTGCGGAAGATCCCTCCCTCCGACAGAAACACATCCAGGTTTCGGGCATCCCGGTTGGTTGCCGAATCGGAGGCAAGGGGTGTGGGAAACATCAGCCGCGAGGATAAAAGTTCGCTGGCGCTCATGCCACGCACCGACACCGCAAGCCGGAAATACGAATGGGAGAACAGCGTATCCCGCTTTTGCCAGGTCAAAAATCGTTTTGTCGAGGCCCATATTGAGGAAGCCAGCAACATTTTCCCCAAGCACCCAATGAGGCCGCAGTTCGGCAATGACCCGGCACATTTCTGGCCACAGGTAGCGGGTATCCGCAAAGCCCTTTCGCCGTCCGGCTGTGGAAAAGGGCTGGCAGGGAAAACCCCCGGAGATAACGGTAATGGTTTCAAGTCCAGTTCGTTCAAAGAACGCCTCCTTTGTAAACGTAGTAATGTCCCGGAACCGGGGCACATTGGGCCACCTGGCTTCCAGGACAGAATAGGGAAAGTCTGCCCATTCGCATTGGCAGACGGTTTCAAACCCGGCGGCTTCCGCCGCCAGATCCAGGCCGCCGATGCCGGAGAACAGGCTGACGTGAGTTAGTTTGTGTTCAGTCGTAGGGCACCTCCATAATGCCGTATTCCGGGATTCTCTGGCAGTAGACCAGATACCGCTGCTTGCCGCCGGAGGCGTAGGGATGACAGGTGAGCAGCGTCACCATATCCTGCCCCGGCTGAATAAGGATGTTTTCAATCTCATGGGGTTCAATGATCTTTGTCCCCACCACCCGATACCGCAGGCGTTCCCACAGGTTGGTGATGACCACCTCGTCGCCCACTGCTAAATCTGTTATGTATTGGAAATAAGCCGCGCCGCCCCAGCCCCGGTGTCCCGCAATGACGGCGTTAGTGTTGGCACCACCAATGGGAATGCTGGTGCCGGAGAGGACGGCGGCCCCCTTCGCCATGTTTTCATCGGCAGCTCCCAGGTACAGGGGCATTTCCAAATCCAGCTTGGGAATAGAAACGACACCAAAGGTTTCATCCGGCAGACCGTAATCTGTCAGGGAAAACAGCTTCGCTTGATAGGCCCCTGTCTCGGAGAGCGTGGACTGTCCATCTGCGTAAATCTGCTGGTTGTAGACTGCCATAGAATTCCACAGCTCCGGGTATGGCCGGGATGTTTCCGGCTCTGTCGAGGGAATGATGACATTGGGGATATCTTTATCCGTGTCATCCTCCAAGCGGGCCAGAAAGCTGTCTGCCTCCCAGCCCATCCTTCGATCCACCACAGCACCTTGAATGGACGGATAGAGTACCAGAAAGAGGCCAGCCAGGAAAAGCATGAGCAGTATCATAAGGGAAAATGAACTCCACTTATTTCTTGACATACCGGCCGCCTCCTTTTCTTGCCTTTCGGTAAATCCGTGTGCCTGTTAAAATGATTACACCTGATCCTAAAGCGGCGGCTATGCCCCAAAGAATACCTTGTAGATACTTGGCTTCCCAGGTGGATGCGGCTGGTTCGGTGCTGGCAGTTTCTTCTTCCAGTACAGCGGCTTCCTCATACGGAATCCGGGAGCCACGCACCAGCAGCCGGTGGGTATTGACCCCGTAGGGGGTGCAGGTTACAAGCGTACACAGGTCCTCGCCGGGGACGATGCCCAGAA
>OIYG01000609.1_pt1 | contig 33645 bp, 26 predicted proteins | sample 1587861 | NCBI WGS metagenome assembly OIYG01 (sample SAMN03283272) | human gut metagenome | biome: human-associated habitat; material: feces | host: Homo sapiens | place: Peru | collected 2012 | reverse complement strand
AAGTAAACTAATCGAAGTACTATCACGAACCATCAAGGATGGACGGGTAATATCGCTCATACACAAATATCTCAATGCTGGAGTTATCAGCAGAGGAATGTTTGAAAAGACAGAGGTCGGAATGCCACAAGGTGGACCATTAAGCCCACTCTTAAGTAACATCATGCTGAACGAATTGGATAAGGAACTTACAAGCAGAGGGCATAGATTTGTCCGATACGCAGATGATTGTATGATTTTCTGTAAAAGCAGAAAAAGTGCAGAAAGAACTTTAAACAACATAGTGCCATATATTGAGGGAAAACTATTCCTTAAAGTAAATCGCACCAAAACGTGCGTGGCACATATCAGCAGAGTCAAATACCTTGGCTATAGCTTCTATAGATACAAGGGAACGTGCAGATTTCGGGTACATCCTAAATCAGTAATAAAGATGAAGAATAAAATCAGAGAGCTTACTGACAGACATAATGGATGGGGAAACGAATATCGGGCATTAAAGCTTACACAGTTCATCAGAGGATGGGTAAACTACTTCGGAATGGCAGATATGAAAAGTATGTTACAGAGCAATGACGAGTGGTTACGCCATAGAATAAGAGCAATTTATTGGAAACAATGGAAGAAAACAAAAACGAAATACCGGAAACTAAAAGAACTCGGAATGGAGGAAGATTTTATTCAATGGCACGCAAATATGCGACAAGGGATTTGGAACTGTAGCAACAATAGGCTGGTGAAGTTTGCGTTGAATAATGCAAAACTCCATGAATGGGGATATCCAACATTCACAGAGTTCTACTTGAAAATATGTGAAAACTAAAGAACCGCCGTATACCGAACGGTACGTACGGTGGTGTGGGAGGTCGGTAGATAAAATAATTATCTACCTCCTACCCGATATATTATTTAATATAAACATGGATCCATAGTGCATCAATGGAATCAATCATCATCAGCAACTACATTTACCGTATACACAACCGATTTTTTTTCACCCTTGGAATTAGTATAGCTGCAGGTGATCTTTGTTGTTCCGCACTTCCGGAGAGAGTAATCTTTCTTTGCCTCTGTTACAGATACCTTGATGGTGTCCCCGTAACGCTCCTTATTTTTCCCGTATACATAACACCGGATCTTTGCAGTTCCGGGTTTTACAGCAACAAAATCCATATCATCACCGGTTCTGTCGGAGTCTTCGAACCGGACATAGGATTTTCCGGAAACAATCTCCCAGCAGATATAATCGTCCTCTGCATCATACGGAGAAGTCTGTGCTTTCACTTCAAATTTCTTTCCCTGTGCGACGCTTCGCTTCGACTGTGCAAGCGTAACCTTGTCCGGTATGCCATGGTAATCGGCACGCGCGGAAACGGCACCGGTACCTGTGACAGCTGCTACAATAAGACATGCGGTTACAAACTGTTTCGTTCTTCTTTTCATATTGTAAATCCTCGTATAATAAGTGTATAGCCAGTAGAAATGATGGTTATGCACTTATCCTTTCTATAAATTTATAGATGATCTGAGACACCTGGGATAAACCCTTTCCATCTCATCTACATTGGTTATTAGTTTCATAGGTTATTCTGTGGTATGATATCAGCAGAGTCTGATGTCTAGAGGCACTGCTTTTAATCCTTTCAGCCCGGTCTCCGGTGCCTGCTTATGGAGCTTGCAGCCTGAATCATATGTCACATTCCGCTTACACAGATGTTTCATCCCCTGGCGTACAGCACCAGCAAAAGAGCTGCCAGGGTGCATGCTTATTACGCGAGGTTTCGGTCAGCATATGATTCCCAGGATAAACCTTTTTCTTCAGGTTCCAAGAATACTTAATCGGAAAGGCGGGTGATATCATGTTAAAGATTAACCCATTATCTACGCTTTACGTCGGTATTGACGTCAGTTCAAAATCCAACTATGTTTGCGCTTTGGATTTTTATAAAAATAAATACATAAACTCTTCTTTTGCTAACAATCAGCCTGGAGCTGAGGAATTAGCATTGAAGATACTTGAGTGTTTAAAAGAACACCCTGATATAACTACGATTGTTGCAGCTTTAGAATCAACTTCTGTTTACAGCATCCATATCGCTAATTATCTTTCTTCCTGTGAAGAATTGATGCGGTTCAAGCCTTACGTTTTCGTCCTGAACCCTAAATGTACTGCAAACTACAAGAAAAGCTATATAGGACTTGGTAAATCGGATCCTATCGATGCTTTTGTTATTGCAGACTATGCAAGAGCTGGAAACATTGAATCCGAGCCTTGGCGTGGCAGCCAGTTTCTGGCTTTGAAACGTCTCACACGGCATCGCCTTCACCTTGTTGAATGCATGACAAGAGAGAAAACTTATCTTGTTTCCAATCTTTATCTGAAATTCAGTGAATTGCAGATGCTTGAAGGAGACGATCAGCCTTTCTGCGATATATATGGTGCTACATCTTCCAGTGTATTAATGGAATACTTTTCCCCGGAAGAAATCTTAGATTCTTCCGAAGAAGATCTGATTGCATTCCTTGCAAAGAAAAGCCGCAACCGCATTAAAGACATAAGCAAGACCGCTGATTTATTAAAGAAAGCTGCCAGAGATTCTTATCGTCTGGACAAAGCTCTTTATGAGCCTTTAAATGTGTCTATTGCCAGTTCTTTCAACTGCATTGAAACCTTTAAAAGAGAAATCAAAGTCATTGACAATGCTATTGAAAAAGAAATAAAAGGATTGAACCCAAATGCTTTTATTATTCTTCAATCCATTGACGGCATCGGTCCTGTCTTTGCTGGTGGCATAATTGCTGAAATAGGCGATATAACCGCTTTTCATTCATCTGATGCTCTTGCCAAGTATGCCGGTCTCACATGGAAATCCAACCAGTCCGGTGATTTCGACGGAGAAGATACTCCTATGATAAAAGCTGGTAATCGTTATCTTCGATACTATCTTGGCGAAGCTGCCAACAGTATGAGAAAACACAACGTTGAGTACGGAACGTACTATCGGAAGAAGTACAATGAAGTTCCGAAACATCAACACAAAAGAGCACTCGCGCTGACTTCACGTAAATTCGTTCGTTTGGTTTATGGATTGCTGGCCAGAAACCAATTGTACTCCGGCGTATCGCTGGATACATCAATTAAAGATTCTAACTAGTCGAACTTATGTTTTGCTTGAATCATAGGTCTATTAAAGTTACCCTTTTTCTGAAAAACATATCGAAATCTTTTCAAAAATCATCTTGACATATCACCAGATTGCTCCTTAAATCAATTGGTACTTTGATTACGTAATAGCAGAAAAAAACAAAAGTGCCACACCTGATTTCATCTCCATAACATAAACGCAAATACATCATATGTATTAAAAATAGCAACAAAACGAAAAATTACGAATAATTTAACATAAAACACAAAAAGGAAGACACAACAAGGGAAAAATTGATTAAAATGCTATATTGTTTTTTCTGGGAAAAGATATTATATTAAAAACATCTGATGAATTTCCAGATAAAACCAACAGAAAACAAAATAATAAGGGGAGAAAATAAAATCTATGTCTACAAAGAAAAGTACTATGAAAGAAAAGCTGGAAAATATGAACTTGAGAGAAAGGATAAATTATGGCTACAAAATGGTCATTATTATGATGCTGGTTTCAGGATTGCTTTCGGTTGTGGTCATAGGTGTGTTATTTTCCGACATGATGCATTATGTAAATAAAGTGAACGCCGCAGACCAGGCAGTAAAGGTCTGCCGGATTAATGTCAGCGCGGCAGCGAGAAATATCAGGGAAATGGCGTTGAATCCGGATACATCATCTTACGATGGTTATGAACAGGGCGTGAAAACTTTACTGGAAGAAGTGGATGCAAAGCTTAAGATTATAAAAAAATCAGGAGTCGTTTCGGATGAACTTTATCAGGAATATTCCAAAGCGGTTTCTGATTGGGGAAATTCTGGCTATTCCATTATGGAAGAGATTAAAAACGGGCAGAAAGACCAGGCGGTGGATGCAATTCTCAATGAGTGTACGCCGGCATTAAATAAAGCCGTTGAAATTGCCAAACAGATGGGGGAACTGACAGATCAGGAAAGCCATCAGGCAGTTGTAGGTACAGAAATATGTGCAGCAATAGGATTTGCAGTTATCATTATCTGCCTGTTATGTGCATGGAAACTGGCAAAGAGAACAGGAAAAATTGTTCTTGAAACCATTCTGGAGCCGTTACATGCAATCGAGGATGTGGCAAAGGATTTAACAGAAGGAAATCTGCACAGCACACTGGAATACCGTTCCGAGGACGAGATCGGAAGACTGGCACACAGCATGCGCAAGTCTATCCGTATCCTGGGATCTTATGTAGATGATATCGACCGTGCCATGAAACTTTTTGCGGAGGGACATTTTGATGTACAGCCAGAAGTAGAGTGGAAAGGTGATTTTATTGGTATTTTACACTCCTTTATGGGATTTGAGAAAAGCATAGCAGTCACGATTAAAGGCATCCAGAACGTGTCAGGCGAGGTTTCCGGTGCGGCAGAACAGGTGGCATCAAGTTCCAATGATCTGGCAGATGGTGCGACCAATCAGGCAGCTGTTGTGGAAGAACTGACGGCAACGGTTGCGGGTGTGTCCGAACAGGTAGAATCGAATTCACATACTGCCAAGGAAATCAGCGAAAGAGTAGATGAACTTGGAACTTCCATCTGGGAGAGCAATGGAAGGATGCAGGAGATGGTTACATCCATGCATGAGATCAATAAAGCATCCCAGGAAATTGACAAGATCATATCAACCATTAATGAAATTGCGTCCCAGACCAACCTGCTTGCATTAAATGCATCCATTGAGGCAGCACGGGCAGGAGAGGCAGGAAAGGGATTTGCTGTTGTGGCAAATCAGGTAAACATGCTGGCAGATCAGAGTGCACAGGCAGCGAAGGAATCTGCCACACTGATCGAAACATCCGTAAAAGCAGTGGAAAACGGTATGGTCATTGCAGAACGGACCGCAACACAGCTGGAAGAAGTGGCAGAAAGCTCCAGAGTGATTACAAAAGAAGTGACAAATATTGCAGAGACGCTCGAGACACAGGCTTCCGAGATTCAGCAGATCAATGAAGGTATTGATCAGATCAACGATGTGGTACAGACGAATTCTGCAACTTCCCAGCAGTGTGCAGCTGCCAGCCAGCAGATGAGCAGTGAGGCAGAAAGCCTGCGTGGAATGATCAGTAAATTTAAAATTGCAGATTTTGAAGAATAATACAAAAAGGGCGGTTCTTTAGAATATGGGTATGGATGTATATAAGGTACTTAAAGAGATGGATTCCGGAGATCTGATTGATGTGATAGATCCTTATATGGATGACTATCTTTATATTATGGATCTGCAAAAGAATACATTGAGAACTTCGCAGTCAGCAGCTGAACGATTTGTGCTGCCGGACAAGTACATGGAAGATGCGGTAAAAAATATCCGGAACCTGGTGTATGAGAAAGACTATGAACTGCTCAGCAGTCATCTGCACAAAATATTTGAGGGGACGGAAAAAAACCACAATCTGCTTTACCGGATGCTGAATAAAAAAGGGATGCCGGTATGGATTAACTGTCGTGGAGAGGTTATCGACGATGAGGAAGGCAGACCTCGTTATCTGATTGGCTGCCTGAACGAAACGGGGAAAAGGCAGAGAGCAGACAATATCAGTGGTCTGTTGAGCGAAAGGGAAATGGGGGATTATCTTTATTCCCACGTACAGAAGTGTTCACCTGGCTTTTTTATGCAGGTTGGAATTGATGATTTTTGTGCGCTTAATAATGCCCAGGGGGTGATATATGGCAATTATATACTCAAAAGTGTAGCGGACTGTATAACAGAATGTCTTTCTGAAGGACAGAGGTTATATTATCTTGTTGCAGACCAGTATATGATTGTGGATCTGCAAAGTAAGACAAAAGATGATGCCATACAGTTGCGGAACAGGATAAACGAAAAAATAGATGAGTTTATTGTTGCTGAAAAATACAAAGCCATATTTTCCGTTTCTGTTGGAGTTACCGATATATCCATACTCAGGGAAGGGGCGGAAGAGTGCCGGAAAAAGTCTGATTTTTCTTTAAAACAGGCAAAGAGTATCGGAAGGGGCAGTATTTATTTTTTTGACCAGGAAGACTATAAGGCTTTTTTACGGAAAGATACGATTCTGAGTGCCCTTCGCAGTGCAACGGCAAATCAGTTTGAAGGGTTTGAAGTATATTATCAGCCGATTATGGACTGCCGTTCCGGAAATGTCGTTGGTGCAGAAGCACTCATGCGGTTTTCCATGCATTCAGAGGATGGGGAAGAGGAGAGAATTTCCCCGATGGAATTTATCCCGTTGCTGGAAGAGAGCAGGCTTATTATTCCGGCAGGAAAGTTTGTGCTGGATGAGGCGGCAGAAATGTGCCGGGAAATACAGGAATATATTCCGGGGTTTAAGGTAAATGTCAATGTGTCCTATATCCAGATTATGCGGGGGAGGATGGCAAATAAAATAATTTCTACAATAGAAGCCAACCATCTGCAGCCGGAATCCATCTGTATTGAAATGACAGAAAGCGGTTTTATGGACATGACCCCATGTTTTTGCAAGTTCCGTAAAAAACTTGAAGAAAACAATATCCAGTTTGTAATTGATGATTTTGGATCCGGCTACTCCAATCTTCATTGTATCAGTGACATGAATCCGGATTATGTGAAGATTGATAAAGATTTTACGGCAAAGGCAATGCGCAACGAAAAAGACTATGAGCTGTTTAAGAAAATAATAGAAATGGTTCATAGCATTAATGTAAAAATCTGTATTGAGGGGATTGAAGAAGAAGCGTGGGCTCTTTGCATGAAAGAAATGCATGTTGATTATCTGCAGGGCTATCTGTTTGGAAAGCCATGCAGCAAAAAAGAGTTTTATGAACAGTTTGTAAATAAGGATGGAAAATAATTATCGGAATAATTAAGGAAGTAGTTGTATGGAAACAATTATTAAATATGAACTGACTATTAATAAGGCGATAAGGGCTTCCCTTGAGCATGACACACCGGATGAACAGATTAATGCGTTCATCCGTTTTTTGGGAAAAGAAATAGGTGCTGACAGAATATATATATTTGAGGACAGTCAGAAAGAAAATATTACAAACAATACATATGAGTGGTGTGCAGACGGGGTAAAGCCGGAGATTGACAATCTGCAGGAACTTTCGATGGATGTCATAAAATGGTGGTATGACTGTTTTGAAAAAGGCGAAAACATCATCATACGTGATATGGAGGAAATCAAAGAAGAATATCCGGATTCCTATAAACTGCTCCGCGGACAGAATATAGACCGGCTGGTTGTGTCATCGTTTGGATCTGATTGTGAAATCAGGGGATTTTTCGGGGTGGATAATCCACCGGAAAGTGACTTCCGGGGACTTACGGTGTTCCTTGATATGATTGCTGCATTGATTGTATCTTTACTTAAAATACGTAATAAGGACATAGAATCAAAGCGTATGGCGCGGTTTAGCGGTTATTCTGCTTTTGCACAGATTTACATTTCCATTCATTACATCAATATCCAGACACATAAATTCAAAGCGATCAAAAAGATGGGCGTTGTATTAGGAAACCGCACGGATGACTGTTTTGATACATATATAAAAAATGCTTTCAGCAGTTATTGCGCAGAGGAATATTTACAGAAAGAACTTGCATTTGTGAATCTGGATACCATTGAAGAAAGACTTGGCAAAAGAACGTCAATTGTCAGCGAATTCTATGGGGAGACATTTGGCTGGTGCAGGGGCAGGATGATACCGGTCGATTTTGACAGCAATGGAAGATTGCTCCATGTAATCTATTGTATCGAGAGCATTGATGAACAAAAAGAGCGGGAAAACAGTCTCCTGAATATGGCACAGACAGATTTTATGACCGGTATCTGGAACCGCGGACATGGGGAAAAGCTCATCGAACAGGCGTTACGTGATAAAGTAAAGGGCATGATGTGTATTATTGACTGTGATACATTTAAGTCCATCAATGATACCTACGGACATGCTGTGGGGGATGAGGTGATTATTGCTATCGCTCATACGCTGAAGAATGCCTGCCGGAAAGATGACATTGTTATGCGTCTTGGAGGGGATGAATTTGCAATGTTTTTTCCGGATGCGACGGAGCGGCAGGGCACAGTGGAAATATTCAAAAGAATCTTTGAAAATATTGAAAAAATAGAAATTAAAGCACTGGGCGGCAGGAAAATAATACTCAGCCTTGGTGCATGCATTTATGATGGGACAGGGGATATCAGCTATGATACCCTTTACTGCAAGGCAGATGCAGCCATGTACCGGAGCAAAAAACAACAGGGATTTTGTGCTACGGTACATGGGGCTGCGGACGAGGTTTTTATACCTTAACTGTTGGGCTGGATCCGCTTCCGGTTATAGACCAGATGCAGGTACATCGCATCATGGGCGCGGACCGCATCGTGGGCTGCAATTGCGTCTGCAATCTCCCGGTGTGACTCAATCGTTTCTTTGCGCAATGTGTTTCCGGTACTTTCTATGAGAAGTGGGATTGAGCGGAAAATAACGGGAACCAGACGTGGAACAACAATATTTTTGCTGCTCAGTGCAATGGCGGTATGCAGTTCAATGTCTTTGGCAGCGTGATCCTTATGGGCGTTCAACAGTTCTTCGACTTCATCGCATAAAGTATAAATTTTTTGGATTTCCTTATCGTCTGCATGCATGGCGGCAAGGGCTGCAATGGAAGGCTCCAGCAGAAAGCGGATTTCTATGAGGTCATGGATCAGCTTTTGTTTGTTCTTTATAAAATTAAGCCCGAGCGGATCATCGGCAACACCTGTAGAGGAAGCAACATAGGTGCCGGATCCCTGCCGGATGGTGACGATATTCCGTGATGCAAGAGCCTTCATGGCTTCGCGGAGAGAGCTTCTTCCTACATTTAAGCGTTCACACAGAACGGTTTCATTTGGCAGTTTATCCCCGGGGTGTAAATTTTCTTCTAATATAAATGCAATAATGTCTTCCGCAATTTTTTTCGGGAGACTTTTTTCTTCAGAATTCGTCATATGATTTCCCCATTCTTTAGATATATAAATAGAAACAATTTAAGAATAATGCTTTTTGAACCGAATGTCAAAGTAGACTGGTGGATACTATCCGGAAATAGTTGGTATTTGATACTGTCTGACCGCATCAGCACCACCAGGCAGGAAGAGAATAAGGAGAATAGCGACGATCCATGGGAACAGTGTGGTAAAAATGTTATACAGGTCTCCCAGCGGATCCTCGCTGTAATCCCAGAAAGGTCTGGCAGGATCATGGATCCAGTAGACATTTATGATTGTCCGCAGATGGGATCTGGTACTGCTTAGCGGAGAACAGGAGAATTTTCTGCAGTACTCCTTTCCGGCTACCGTGTAAGTATACCTTGCCGCCCAGTAATTGTGGTCGGAATTTGACCGGTTGACCGTGATTCTTTTTGCATCTTTTTTAATAATCATTCCCTTTGTGACATGTCCGCGTTCTTTTGCAATTTCAATTTTTCTGCTCAGCCCAACTTTTCTTTTGGCTAAAAACTTCAGATCAATGATGTACAGTGGTATCAGCGATATAACGGCTACAGTTACCTGCCATGGATACTGGCGGATTGCGTTGATGATTTCTTTAAATTCCATGATTTCCCCCTTTTTTGCTTCATATCAGGAAGCGGTTTTGAATACTTTCCCGGTACTGCCGCCTCTTATGCGGTCGGACCATGGAAAGGAATATGGTCTTTGCATCCTTTATTATAGGAAAACAGGGATTATTTGGCAATAAAAAATAACTGTAAACGTTTTCACACATTGGGCATATCTATCTGCATATTTTATGAAAGCATAACGACAATTCAGAATGAAATCCATGGATTATTTGTCCTTAAATCCTGTAAAGTAAAGCATTTTTGAAAAAATTAAATTCATATCAATCATGTATGAATATAGGAAAATAAAGCGCGAAGGGTGAAAACGATTTCACGTTTTGCCTTTGTCATTTCCATACTGCCGCGTATATAATGCAGGCAACAACAACACAGGGAGGTGTGGAAATGGAAACATCAAACATTATAGAAGTCACACATTTAAACAAACAGTTTCTGGTGGATAAACAGCCGATGGAGGTGTTGCACGACATCAGCCTGCAGGTGAAACAGGGAGAATTCATTACCATCGTGGGGCACAGCGGATGCGGAAAAAGTACACTGTTAAAAATCATCTGCGGGCTTGTTGGCTATGAGGACGGACAGGTGGAGCGCAACGGACACCCGGTTACCGGTCCCGGACCCAAATGCGGCATGGTGTTTCAGGATCACCGGCTGCTTCCGTGGTTGAAGATAAAAGATAATGTAGGATTCGGGCTTGGAGATCTGCCAAGGCAGGAACGGGATGAAAAAGTAAGAAAACATCTCGAGCTTGTAGGGCTGGCGGGATTTGAAAACAGTTATCCGAGCCAGTTGTCCGGCGGTATGTCACAGCGTGCCGCAATTGCCAGAGGACTGGCGAACAATCCGACGATCCTGCTTTTGGATGAACCGTTTGGTGCGCTGGATGCTTTGACAAGAATCCAGATGCAGAAAGAGATCCTTCGGATTCAGGAAAAAGAAGGCACGACGATGGTTATGGTAACACATGATATCGATGAGGCCATTTACTTAGGCGATCGCATCGTGGTTATGTCTGCAAGACCGGGAGAGATCAAGGATATCATAGAAGTTGACCGGGCAGCGGCGGGAAAGCGCAGCGGAGCAGAGTTTGCTGCATATAAAAAGAAAATTTATGATTATTTCTTTGAAGACAGTGATGAGAAATATGAAGTGGAGTATGTGATTTAGGAGGTGTGGAAGATGAAAAAAGAAAACACGGCACGAAAAACAACACTGGCTTTCGTGATACCGGTTTTAATTATATTGGCATGGTACTTGGCAACAACATATAACGATATACCGACCGGAATTCTCCCAACAATACCAATGGTCGGGCAGGCATTTGTAGATATGATACATAGCAAAGAATTACAGACGGATCTGTTGATCAGCTTGTTGCGCGTGTTAAAAGGTTTTATTGGATCGGCAGTGTTTGGGGTTTTTCTTGGATCACTTGTTGGAATGTTCCGGACAGTACGGGAACTTCTGACACCGACGATAACAGTTATCCGGCAAATTCCGATTATTGCATGGATTCCGTTAATAATCATGTGGGCAGGCATTGGAGAGGGATCCAAAGTAATTATTATTGTACTGGCGGCATTCTTCCCGATTCTGGTAAATACGGAAAGTGGTGTAGAGCAGACACCGCAGGGATTACTTGAGGTCGCAAATCTGTATCAGCTCAATCCGTGGCAGACATTTGTAAAAGTATATTTACCACATGCACTTCCACAGATTCTCGTTGGACTAAAACTTGGACTTGGTGTTTCATGGATGGCGGTTGTCGCAGCGGAGCTGATTGCATCCAATGCGGGAATCGGTTATCGATTGAATTATTCCAGAAGCATGATGGAAGCGAATAAAGTTATTGTGTGCATGGTTGTTATCGGATTTGTCGGTGTTGTTATGGATAAGCTGATCGGATTGCTTTTTAAGAAAATAACGCCGTGGAGCCGTTCAGATAAAAGAAATTAAAGAAAAGAGGAAAATGGTATGAGAAAATTTAGAGTGAAAAAATTATTACTTGCAGTAGCAATTGGAACAATGGTAATTGGAGCAACCGGCTGCGGCACTAAGACAGAGAGCAGTAACGGAACAGAAAATGCGGTCGCATCGGAGAAAACAACACAGACAAATGGAGAACAGAAGGAGTTTCGTGTCGGCTGCGGCGATGCAACAAACAATCAGCTGAACGATCTGGCACAGGTTGCACAGAATAATGGATATCTGGAAGAAGAGTTAAATAAAGTCGGTTATACACTGAAGGTTACCGGATTTCAGGGACAGGGACCGGAGATTAATGCAGCAATCATGAGCGGATCGCTCGACGCAGGAAATTATGCGGAGTTTCCATCTTATACAAGTAAAGCATCCGGAGCGGACACTACCATTGTAGCAGTTACGGATCCTCAGCTTTTATATGGAATTCTTGCAAAGGATGAAAATATTAAGACGGTAAAAGACTTGGAAGGAAAGAAAATTGTCGTACAACAGGGAACATCTTTGCAATATGTTTGGAATCGAATTGTTGATGAGACAGGAATTGATGAAAGCAAGGTTGAGGTTATTAATTCAAATGTTGTAGATGGATTATCTTTAGTTCAGACGGGAGATGCAGATGCGGTACTATCTTCTGCCAGTTCTGTTCAAAATTTTGAAAATCAGGGACAGGGACATGCGGTTGAAGGAATTAACGCAGATGTTGCTTATACAGTAACGTTATTTAATGTTTCTAATAAAATTTTACAGGAATCTCCAGATGTTGCGGTAGCAATCAATAAGGCTTTGATCAGAAGTTATGAGGAAGTAAAAAATGATCCGGAAAAATTATATTCTGTATTAGGATCGCGTTATGGTGAAAAAGGTGCGGATGTAATTAAAGACACTTATACGATTAATGGTTCATTAGATTACATTTCTCCTGAGATTAATGATGATTTTCTTACATATATGAATGACACCTATGCATGGATGAAAGACAAGTCATTACTTGCAAAGGATATTGATCTAAATACTTATATTGATCGTTCATATTATGAGAAGGCAGTAGAAGAGTTAGGGGAATAAAGCATAAATTTTGCTGGGAAGGAGATGCATTGGCATGAGAAAATTGATAAAAGAGGGATATATTGGATATACACAAGATGAGACTCGGTGTGAATATAACTCTAAGGAAAAATTGCCGAATAATAGTCCAAATATTGTATATATTGTGTTAGATGATCTAGGATTTGCGCAATTAGGATGCTATGGTTCGAATATTCATACTCCGAATTTGGATCGGCTTGCAAAAGAAGGTCTTCGTTATAATAATTTCCATACGACAGCAATCTGCTCTGCGACAAGAGCATCTCTTCTGACAGGAATGAATCACCATACTGCCGGAGTAAATGCAACTATGGAGTTTTTGACAGGACATAACAATGGTGCTGGTCATGTACATGAGGATTGTGCAACACTTGCAGAAATTCTAAAGACATATGGGTATGCAACCTTTGCTACCGGTAAATGGCATTTGGTAGAACATACAGAAACAACAGAAGCTGGTCCATTTGACAATTGGCCATTAGGAAAAGGCTTTGATAAATTTTATGGATTTTTGCAGGCACAGATGGATCAGTATCATCCAAGACTTGTGCAGGACAATACATTAATTACACCGCCTAAGACACCAGAGGAAGGATACCATTTTTCCGAGGATATTACAGATAAGGCAATTTCTTATATTTTTCACGAGAAAGCAGTTTATCCAGAAAAACCCTTCTTTTTGTATTTGGCATATGGCGCTATGCATGCACCACATCATGCACCTAAAGAATATATTGAAAAATATAAAGGAAAGTTTGACAGTGGTTGGGATGAAATGCGTAAGGAGTGGTTTCATAGGCAAAAAGAGATAGGAATTATTCCGAAAAATGCAGAATTAACACCTCGAAATAAGCTGGTCAAGCCATGGGATTCCCTTTCGGATCAGGAGAAAAAAATAGCGGCACGTTATATGGAAGCATTTGCCGGAATGCTGGAGCATACGGATGTGCAGATCGGAAGATTGATTGAGTATTTGAGATCAATTGGAGAATTAGATAATACCGTAGTAGTTTTTTTATCCGACAATGGAGCGAGTGCAGAAGGTGGAGCATTAGGGACATTTAACAATTATGGTGGTCAGGCGGATCAAGATTTTGTGCTGGAACACTTAGACGAAATCGGCTCTCCAACATCTTATAATCATTATCCAATAGGATGGGCAAACGCTGGAAATACGCCGTTCCCGTGGTACAAGATGTTTACCTATTCCGGTGGAGTAAAAGATCCGATGATTATTCGATATCCGAAGTTAGCAAAAGACGCAGGCGCAATTCGAAGTCAATATCATCATGTGTCGGATATTACTCCAACGATGTTAGATATTATTGGTGTGGATAAGCCGGAAGAAATTAAGGGAGTAAAACAAAAACCGTTTTCTGGAATTAGTTTTAAGTATACTTTAGAAGAACCTGATGCAGTAGATAGAAAGCATGTCCAATATTACGAAATGCTTGGCAATCGTGCAATTTATAAAGATGGATGGAAAGCAATTGTCAATCATTCACAGAATCGTTCAGGAGGAAGATTTGAGGATGATGAATGGGAATTATATCATGTGCAGAAAGATTATTCAGAAAATACAGATGTTGCAAAAGAATATCCGCAGAAAGTAAAAGAACTTGAAAAACTTTGGTATATTGAAGCTGCCAGAGCTGGGGTTTTTCCAATGCTGAGTGGAACATTATATGGATCTCCAGAACAAGCGCAAAGTTTGATCGAACATGTGGTAAAGCATGAACGATTTGAAGAATATAGAGATATTATAGAACCCATCGATATATTGAGGACATTTTTTACAGTATTAAATAATCACTCACATGCAGTAGAAGCAATAGTGGATCGAAGCGATAAAAAGCAGGAAGGTGTTATCTTTTCGTTAGGGAATCAGTTTGCAGGGCTTAGCTTCTATGTGATACATAATCGACTAAAATTTACTTATAACTTAGGTGGAAGGCAGTTTTCTTTTATAGAATCTGAACAAGAACTCCCAGTGGGAAATATCAAAGTGTCTTATAGAATTAAGGTACATAAGGATTTATCAGCATTTGTGGAACTTTTTGTGAATGAACAAAAGCAAGGTGAACTTGTATTAGCGCATTTGAATACGAATTCAGATCCAGTGGCAACTGTCGGAGCGAATAAGCATACATCGGTTGTGCCACATGATTATGAGGTGCCATTTATTTTTCAGGGAGAGTTAAAAAAGGTGAATCTTATTGTTGATGGATATACTACAACAATGGAGCAGGAATTACAGGAATTTTTCCAAAGAGACTAGTGAAAAGGAGGGCGCAGCGATGAGTTTCGAATGGAATGCCGAAAGAAAGGAAGCAACAACGCATACAAGAGCATATCATGAAAGCCTGCTTCAGAAAATGGATGATGCTTATCTGCAGGATGAGCACCATGACCTGGAAGAATTGCGAAAGCATCTGATTCTGGAATTCGGAAAAGACGATATTCTGGACTACGATGGAACGGTTCTGTTTGATCACACAAAGTGGCAGCAGTCACATGCCGAAGGATTTCCGGATTCTGTGAATCCATATTTGTGGCAGACAATCAAGGACAACGAGATTGCAGGGGTCGTGCAGCTTGCAGAGAATTATTACCTTGTGACAGGAATCGATGTATCCATGATTGGATTTATCCGGACAAGGCATGGATGGATCGTACAGGATTGTGGCAATTATATGGAAAGCGCCAAACTCGCGTTGCGCCTGACAGAGATGGCTTTGCATGAGGACATTCGCAACTACATTCAGGCAATCATTATCAGTCATACGCATGTGGATCACTATGCAGGAATCGAAGTTTTCCTAGCGAATGAAAACACACCAATTATTGCACCGGGCAAATATGAGCAGTCCTTGATTGATGACAATTTGTATGCGGGTGTCGCAATGAGTCGAAGGCTGCAGTATCAGGGAGGTTTTCTGATCGGGCACGGCGTACAAGGAGGCGTTGGCTGCGGATTGAATTCGGTTGCGGTCATGGGTAGAAAACTTTCCTTCCGGATGCCGACCATGCTGATTGAACATGATCAGACAATGGATATTGATGGGGTGCATGTTGATTTTATTTTGTCGCCGAATACGGAAACCAGAGCACATATGTGCACGTACTATCAGGAAGAACAGGTATTGTTCCTCGGTGATAATGCGATGGGAACATTACATAATACCTACACCATGCGAGGTGCACGTGTGCGAGATGCCAATTTCTGGGGCAGCCTGTTTTTCAAACTCTATGTCAAGTACGGAGACAGGCTACAGGCTGTCTATCAGGGACATGGACTGGCGCACGTACTGGATGAACAGAATCCGGATAACTTAAAGGAGTTCCTGCTGGACAACGCGGCAGCGTACAAATACACCAATGATCAGGCACTCCTGCTGGCAAATAAGGGATATAGTCTGAATGATATCGGACATATGCAGATCCCGGAAGAAATCAGCAAAAAGTGGTATATCCGACCACATTACGGACACTATTCAACGAATGCCCGTGGCGCGTATATGCGTTATCTTGGCTTTTATGATGGAAATCCGGTCAATCTGCTTCCGCTTGAGAAGCAGGAGGAAGCCCGCAAGCTGGTAGAATATATCGGAAGTGAAGAGCTTATTTTAGAGAAAGCGGTAAAGGATTTTGAGAATGGTGAATACCAATGGGTTGCTACGATCACGAATTATCTGGTTTACCTGAATCCGGAAAATACCAAAGCCAGATACTTATGTGCAGACGCTTTGGAACAGCTTGGATATCAGGCGGAAAGCGGCTTGTGGAGGAACGCTTATCTGTCGGGCGCATTTGAGCTGCGCCAGCAGAGAGGAACGAAGAAAGCGGCCGTATCCTACATGGATAATGAGGGTGTAATGCCTTATGTATCGACAGATCTTCTGTTGGATTACCTTGGAATCAATTTTGATGGAGAGAAAGGCATTGCGGTGGATACCCGCTTCGTGCTTGCAATTGAGCCGCAGAAAGAAGGAGCGGAGATTGCTTATCAGAGGGTGGGGGTCTACAAAGGAACTGTCCTGCACACTGAGATCGGGAAAGACCATATCACGCCGGAGGATCTGGTGATTCGTATTCGCCACGAGGATTTATACCGGTTGGCATCGGGGCAATACCAGAACATAAAGCAGGAAAAAATCGATGAAAAGGCACAGCAGATATTGCAGCAACTGGCAGAATATATTGTGGATACAGGAAAATATCAGAATTTTAATCTGATCGAGCCATTGGAATGGGAATAAGAGGACAGAATAGATGGAAAAACAAAGATTTACCGGAAAGGTCGGAAGAACGATTTGTGACACGGACTATCGTTACCAGCCGGTTCCCAAGGAAGAAAAGAAACCAAATGTAATATATATATTGTTAGATGATATGGGATTTGCGCAGCTCGGCTGCTATGGATCAAGCATCCATACACCGAATATCAACCGACTGGCCGAGGAAGGATTGCGCTATAATAATTTTCATACAACAGCGGTATGCTCGGCAACCCGGGCATCCCTGCTGACGGGGGCGAACCACCACACGGCAGGAATTGCAGGGCTGTGTGAAATGCGAACCGGATGCGACAATGCGGTAGGACATATCAAACCGGAATATGCAACGAATGCAGAGATTTTAAAAGAATATGGATATGCAACTTATTGCTCCGGAAAATGGCATCTTGCGGCAGAACAGGCAACCACTGGTAGTGTAGAGAATTGGCCGCTTGCCAAAGGGTTCGACCATTATTATGGATTCCTGCAGGGAGAAAATGATCAGTTTCATCCGCATTTAATCAGGGATAACAGCCCGGTTGAACAGCCGAAAAGTGTCGCAGAAGGGTATCATTTTTCGGAAGATATAGTAGATGATGCGATTCATCATATATTTGAGAAGCAGATGATTGCACCACAGCAGCCATTTTTCTTATATCTTGCATTTGGAGCCATGCATGCACCACATCATGCGCCAAAAGAATATATTGAAAAATACAAGGGGGCATTTGATGCCGGTTGGGATGTGATTCGTAATCAGTGGTTTGAGAGGCAGAAAGAGATTGGAATCATTCCAAAGGATGCGGAATTAACGGACAAAAATCCGTATGTAAAAGACTGGGATACATTGAATAAAAAACAAAAAGCGGTGTATGCAAAGTATATGGAAGCATTTGCAGGAATGCTCGAACATACAGACGCACAGATTGGGCGATTGATTTCTTATCTGGAAAATGCAGGAATTCTCGATGATACCGTTATTGTATTTTTATCGGATAATGGAGCCAGTGCCGAAGGAGGCGTGGATGGACGTTTTAATGCAATGCGCGGACAGGATGTAACCGTCAGCAGCGAAGATGAAGTGGATTATGCCTATGAACACCTCGATGAAATCGGAACGGAACTTTCTTTTAATCATTATCCAACCGGATGGGCAAACTGCGGAAATACGCCATTCCAGTGGTATAAGATCTGGGCACATGAGGGTGGAATCAAAGATCCTTTGATTATCCGCTATCCAAAGCTTATCAAAGATCAGGGTGGTGTGCGGCAGCAGTATCATCACGTAAGTGATCTTACACCGACGATTTTGGATATCATTGGGGAAGAAAAGCAGGAATCTATCAAGGGAGTGCACCAGCAGCCTTTTACCGGAATCAGCATGAAATATACATTTGCGCATAAAGATGCGCCTGATGAGAAACACATTCAGTATTATGAAGTGATGGGAAATCGTGGCATCTATAAAGATGGATGGAAAGCAGTTGTCAATCATACTTTTACTGAAGATTATAAGGATGATGTATGGGAATTGTATCACGTGTCCGAAGACTATTCGGAAAAATATAATGTAGCTGACCAGTATCCGGACAAGCTGGGGGAACTGCAGGAGGATTTCATGCATGAGGCGGGAAAATACGGAGTATTTCCAATGCTGCGGGGCGCATTTCACGCAAGACCGGAAAATCTTTCTCGGATGTATGGAGATCATATGCAGTTGCCAGAGAAAACAATTGAGTTTTCAAATATTATCGAGCCATTTGATCTGACACAGGATCGTAATATTAACACAACAAATGCAAGTCATGTGGTGGTAGCAGAAATCGAGCGGGATAGTGCATCGCAGGAAGGTGTGCTTTACAGTAATGGTCAGCGTTTCGGTGGAGTCTCTTTCTATGTAAAGGACAACCATTTGAAGTATGCGTATAATGACAATGTATCGCATACCATTGTTTCATCGGAGCAGGAACTTTCGACCGGAAAATTGACGGTGGGATATTCGTTTATCCGTCAAAAGGATGGCGCGCAAATTACTCTGTATATCAATGGACAGGAGGCAGGAAGTGCATATATCACGAATTTTACTTATATGATTGGTTTTGCATCAACGGTAGGTGCCAATCGATATACACCGGTAGTACCCGAATATCAGGTTCCATTTGCATGGCAGGGAAAACTCAATGCATTGAAATTACAGCAGCTTCCGACTATAATTGACGGAAAGAAGGAAATAGAGAAATTCTTTTCCGTAGAATAAAGTTTTCAGCCACAAGGAGGAACCAATATGCCAGCAGCCAGTATCTTAATCAAACCCGCATCCGCCAATTGCAACATGGATTGCAAATACTGTTTTTACAAATGTCTCAGCAGTCACAGAGAGGAATACAGTAAGGGATTCATGAAGGAAGAGCCCCTGGAAACCCTTGTCCGGGAAGCAATCGCGTATGCGGACGGCTCACTCACCTTTGCTTTTCAGGGGGGGGAGCCAACGCTGGCAGGGCTGGATTTTTTTCAAAAGGCAGTGGAACTGCAGCAGAAATATAACAATAAAAAACTGAAGATCGAAAACACGATACAGACCAATGGCCTGCTGATAGATGAGAAATGGGCGCGTTTTCTTGGAGACCATCATTTTCTGGTAGGATTGTCGCTGGATGGTCCAAAGAAAATGCATGACAGATATCGCAAGGATGCCACAGGACAGGATACATTTGGACGGATCATGCATTCCGTGCAGCTGCTGGAGCAGTACCATGTGGACTATAATGTGGTGACGGTCGTTACCAATGACACAGCAAAACAGGCTTCATTTCTCTATAAATTCTGGAAACGCAACCATTATCCGTTTGTGCAGTTTATTCCGTGCATGGATGAGATCAAACGGCAGGATGGGACACAGGAGTGCAGCATTTATGCGGTGGAACCGGAGCAGTATGGAAAATTTCTGTGTGAGCTGTTTGATCTGTGGTATGCGGATTTTGCCGCAGGGGAGGCGATGGATATCCGTATGTTTTCCAATCTGGCACAGATGGCGGCAGGATATCCGGCAGAGGAATGTGGAATGAACGGCTGCTGTAATTGTTATTTTGTGGTAGAAGGAGACGGAAGTGTGTATCCGTGTGATTTTTATTGCATGGATGAGTGGAAACTGGGAACCGTGAACGATGGATTTGTACAGATGAAAACTTCTGAAAAAGCAAAAGCATTTGTGGAGGCTTCCAGACCGGTCTGTGCAACCTGTCATGAATGTCCGTATTTTTCTCTGTGCAGAGGTGGCTGCCGCAGATGGCGTGAGCCGTTTGTGGATGGAAAGCCGGGGCTGAATCAGTTGTGTTCTGCATACCGGATGTTTTTTGCGCATACGGCAGAACGCATGGAAAGGCTGGGCGCATATATCCGGCAGAAATATGTGGGAAGTGGAAAATAGAAAAATACTTGACATAAACACCTATTAAACATAGTATATAACTAGGAAATGAAACGGAACTGTATTGCCATAAAGATTGGATGGTTGGAAACACTTAGAACAGATGCTATGCCAGAAAGCGCACTGCAGGGGAGGAAAACGTGATATGTCAATCAAGGAAATTGCAGAAAAAGCGGGTGTATCCGTGGCAACGGTTTCCCGTGTACTCAATAATCCGAATTACAAATGCTCTTCTCCGGAAGTGCGTGACCGGATCTGGAAAGCGGCGATTGCACTCAATTATACGCCGAACACAGCCGCCCGCAATCTGAAAATGGGGATACAGAACACCGAAAAAAAGGTTTATTATATCGGAGTGCTTATGACCCGGATGGAGAAAGCAACAACAGATCCGTTTTTTAATGAACTGTTGCGGGTGATTGAGAGTGAGATCCATAAACAGATTGCAATCCTGACCAAGGTATGGTATATGCCGCTTTTTTCCAGTGACAAAAGATGCCGGAGGGAGAATCTCGACCAGATCATTGATGGAATGTATGAGGAAACTGACCAGAAATGTGATGGTCTGATTATTATCGGAAAGTGCAATAAAGAGGCATTAAAGAAGCTGAATCAGAAGTACAAAAGCGTTGTTTCAGTGAACCGGAATTCCACCAATTATGAGGTGGACGAGGTGCTCTGTGACGGGCAGAAGGTTGCCATGATGGCGGTGGAATATCTGATTTCACTGGGGCACCGAAGCATTGGGTATGTGGGTGACTGCTACAATGAGGCGCGTTATCGTGGATATCTGGAAGCGTTACATAAACATGATATGGAGCCGGAGGCAGCGTATATTATGCAGACGGGACAGACCGAGGCGGAAGGGTATGAAGCCATGCAGAAATTTCTGCAGTCGGAGGACCGCCCGACGGGAATTTACTGTGCAAATGATATTACTGCGATCGGGATGCTGAAATATCTTGGCACCAACAAAAACCGCTACTATGTTCCTTCCATCATAGCAAGTGATGATATCGAGGAGGCACAGTATACCCGCCCGATGCTGACTACGGTGGGGCTTCCAAAAGAAGAGATGGGAAAATTTGCGTTATACCTGTTGATCGACCGTATGCGCGGTGGACATAAAAGTGTTGTGCGTACGGAACTGGAAGGAAAACTTATGATCCGCAATAGCTGCACGGCCGCCGATGAGGGTGGATGGAGCGATTACTGTATCTGAATTTATATGGAAATGCCCGCTTTTATTTGATGATCAATCGCAGTCCGATGGAGTGATGATTGTATTTGAATCTACAGGGGTATCTCTTGTTTTGTACCTGTAGATTTGATTTAAATTTCTGACGCTGTGGCCGCCGGTAGGGCATAGGTTTGCAAAACCGAAGTTGAGGGTTCGAATCCCTCCAGTGTCATTTGTCTGGAACGTTGGGACATATGGGTGAAAGGTTCGTTAAAAGTCCCGTAGTATGGAGCCGCAGGGACATGTGCAGAAAAAGTTATTTATTATGTCCTGCTTTCAGAAATTACAGGGACATATAGAGAAAAAGTCTTATGTTATGTCCCATTACATTTGCACCGCGGGATATATATAGCAGCTTTTCCTTCATATGTCCCAGAGTAGATGAAAACAAATAGCTGAATTGTAATTGGGCTCAAAGTCCGCTATACTATAGTCACAGTATGGCGGATTATATTTTTGGGAGGTTCATATGGTAAGTACTCTGAAATTACCTGTAGGAATTGAAAATTTTGAAGAAATTCGGAGGCTTGGCTTTTATTATGTGGATAAGACAAAGCTTATAGAGCAATTGATGGCAACTGGAGGAAAGGTGACATTGTTTACGCGTCCACGTCGCTTTGGAAAGACATTAAACATGAGTATGCTGAAAGCTTTCCTTGAAACAGGTGCGGATGTGTCATTGTTTGAAGGCTTATATATTGCAGAAAACAAGGCACTTTGTGACGAATATATGGGAAAATACCCGGTTATTTTTCTATCCCTCAAGAGCGTGGAGGGATTGAATTTTGAAGCAGCAAAGTACCGTATTACGGAATTGATAGGAAGGGAAGCACAGCGTTTTGATTTCCTTTTGGAAAGTGACAACCTTTCTGACGATGAAAAGCTGCAATATAAAGCAATTACCGGGATGCAAAATGGAAAGTTTTCTATGGATGAGGATATTTTGGGTTCAAGTATCCAGATATTGTCATATTTATTATGCAGGCATTTTGGGCAAAAAGCTGTAATTCTTATAGACGAGTACGATGTACCCCTGGATAAGGCATTTGAGAATGGTTATTACAGGGAGATGGTCTCACTAATCAGAGGTATTTTTGGAATGGCGTTAAAGACCAATGACAGTCTGGCATTTGCTGTTCTGACCGGCTGCCTGCGCATTACAAAAGAGAGTATTTTCACGGGGCTTAATAATTTTAAAGTGTTGTCCATCCTTGATTCAAGATTTGATGAACAGTTCGGCTTTACAGATTATGAAGTAAAGAAAATTTTGGAAGATTATGGTCTGGCATCGCATTTTGAGGAGACAAAGGAATGGTATGATGGGTATCATTTTGGCAAGGCTGATATATATTGTCCGTGGGATGTCATAAACTATGTGGATCAGCTAAAGTATGACCAGACCGCCGAACCACAGGATTTCTGGTCGAATTCGAGCGGCAATGCCATAGTCCGAAGGCTTATAGATAAAGCGGACGTTTCCACAAAAAATGAGATAGAACGTCTGATTGCAGGGGAGAGCATTGAAAAGGATGTAGCACCGGAACTTACTTATGATGAGATTGATAAAAGTATAGAAAATCTATGGAGTGTACTTTTTACAACGGGATATCTGACACATAAGGGCCGCACGGAAAGTGGAAAATACCGTCTTGTGATTCCAAACAGGGAGGTTAGAAATCTTTTTGTTAAAAAAATCAGAGAGTGGTTTTCTGATGTGACGAGAAATGACGGAGAGACGCTTGATAAGCTCTGCAATGCATTTGTAAATAGGGACGTGGAAAAAATTGAGAAGATATTTGGTGATTACCTCTGGAACACAATCAGCATAAGGGATACAGCGGTTGCAAAGGAGAAGAAAGAAAACTTCTATCATGGAATTTTGCTCGGACTTTTAGGTTACAAGTCAAGCTGGCTTACAAAGTCAAATGCAGAGTCTGGAACAGGCTATAGTGACATCTTAGTGGAGGTTCCGACAAACAGAACCGGAATCGTAATCGAGCTCAAGTATGCTGAGAACGGGGATCTTGATGCGGCATGTGAAGAGGCTTTGAAGCAGATCAAAGAAAAAGATTATGTGGCAAAGCTAAAGCAGGATGGAATGAAAAATTTCATCAGGTATGGAATCGCGTGCTTTAAGAAGGTGTGCAAGGTTGCGCTTGGAGAATAACAGATTACCATTCACTCCTTTTTCCTGCCACTGGCTCTGATTAAGAAAATCAAAATTAAAAAAATGAATACTAAATTGCTTGACTTAATAAGAATGAGAATATATTATACTTATATAAAAATACTTTTGACATAAATGGCATATGCTATTTATATAATTTGGATGCAACTCCTGATTTCTCCGCTGCGGAGAGTTTAAATATGAGCAGAATGAAAATAAAGTTGCGTGAAGAGGCTCTGAAGCGATTCAGAGTCTTTTTTCATAAAAGGAGATTGATTTGTTTAGAGCAGAAGAACTGTGTGGACTTTCAATAAAACCTAAAATTAACGATATTGACCTTAATGTTTTGCAGGATTACTATAGAAAATTTTTAAATCCATTTGTTTATCAATATGATATAATAGAAGGAAAGAAGCAAAGTTCTATTCAATTAAGGTTTGATGAAGCAAATTTTTGCCATTTGTTGGGAATTGAATCAATTGTAAAATATTCAGTTCCTAAAAAGAAAATATGTAATTATAAGGGGCAAGGAGGATGGGATTTTATACAGAATTCAGGTCTTTGTTTTAATGATTTAAAAAAGATAAATAAGAGTAAATTTAAGAGTGTAAAAGCTAAGTTTGTTTATTTTTATCTCATGACAGATATTGTAGAAAATCCAGTTGCGGTTAAGTTTAAAAATCAAAATGTAGATCCACCAACAAAAATTGATTGTGATATTTTATTTTATACCAAGGATGAAAATGCAGTTATACATCTTGGAATAAAAAAGGATGAAGTATTGGGCTATTATATTCCGAAAACTTTCTTTGTTGAAAAACTTGGAGTGAGTGGAATAGATAGTTACATAGACAAGCAAAAAAAGATAATAGCAAAAAAGAAAAACAGAATTATTATGTTATAGAGATGTGCTTTGTAACATAAATAAAGATCTTGTAGAGTGAAAATCGTTCTATGAGGTCTTTTTTATGATAAAATCAGCATTGAACATGTTTTCATAAAAACTTCCATCTCATTTCCATTTTCACACAAAATCCCTATAATCCTACCCAAAACATGTGAAACTTTTTATATTTTCAACTGCGGGGACATATGAGGAAAAAGATTTGTGAAAAGTCCCGTGAGTCGATGCGTTTGGGACATATAGAGAAAAGAATAGTGAAAAGTCCCGCGAGTCGATGCGTTTGGGACATATAGAGAAAAAATTCGAGATATGTCCCAAGTTAGATGGAAAGAGGGACACAGATCGTTACATATCGTGCATATGTCCAAAAAGTAGATGAAAAAGAGGGACATAGCTATACATATCGTGCATATGTCCCCGGTTAGATGAGGAGCACCACAAAATAATAAGAAAGTTGAAATAGCATACTACTTGAAGCTGACTTGAAAAAGTAAATTCCAGTGCAGTGGAATTGAAGCTGAATGGATATACGGATATGACACAAAGAGACGATGAGTGTGAGCTGGGATACTGGCTTGGACAACCATTTTGGGGAAAAGGCTATATGCCGGAAGCTGCCAGGAAATCATTACGGCATGGATTTGAAGATCTCTTTTGCTTTTTGGGTGCAAAATCCTTCATGCCAGGAATAGCACCTCCGGCTACAGCCCAGAAATACAGGCTTGCCACACTGCAATACGGACTTAATCTCCGCCGGTATTTTTCGAACAGTTTGCGGTCAATTTTTCTGTGGTGATAAACCATCCGCATGCCGCGTTGGATTGCCAGATCACCAAAACTCAATACATTTGGACGCTGCATACAAAACAACAGAATCATTTCCGCGGTCCAGACACCAATTCCCTGTAAAGAAGATAATTCTTTTATGGCTTCCTCGTCCGATTTTTTCCAGATTCCGTCAATATCAAAAGTTCCGTCCTTTACTTTTTGGGCAAAATCGGTAATATACCCTGCCTTTCTGAAGGAAATTCCCAGTGACTGTAAATTGGAAACTCCGGCACTTTGTATGGTATCTGCGTTCATGATACCATACTGATCCTTCATTCGTTTCCAGATGGTTGCCTGTGCTTTTGTTGAAATCTGCTGACCGATGATATGATGAATCACGGCTGAAAATAAATCGGTGTCAACTTCCCGTTCAATCATTCCGATTTTATCGATAATTTCTGCGAGGCGTTTATCTTTCTGTTTGAGGTATGTAATCTCTTTTTCTCCGTATGCAAAAAACATTGTTATCGTCCTTCTTATAACTGTATTGTAATAATTTACCATATTATTATATCACTTAACTGGATAATAAAATTATAAAAAGGAAAAATCATAATAGCCACTAAAATGATTCTGTTTTATCTATAAAAACAATCATTTTGATGACTATTTCTTTACTTAGATAAAAAAAAGGTGTTAAATTGTGTTATTGATTGAAATGCTCAATCATGATATGGATTATGTTGTTTCCCTGAAAATTCCACCGAAAGAATTGCCGATTCGGATGTGGTATATGTACAAAAATAAGCCATGTACATTGATTGATGTTGATGAGGCAAAAAAGATTGTGCGAATAAAAATTATGTGGATAATGTGCAATTTACCGTGTTTGGAAGTAATACCGAACCGAGTATTGCAGATTATGAAGATTTTTTGGAATCAAGGTGTTTGCCAAGATCGAGAGATAAAATAAAACTGGAATTAAAAGAATCAGACATCCCCTTTTATGATCCCTATTTAATTGTAAAAAAAACGCAGGGGCGAATGGCAGAAGGAGTATAATCAAATGACTATTCGAAGAGCAAACGAAAACGATATCCCAAGACTGATCGAACTGTTAGAGCAGGTGCTTCAGATCCATGCAGATATCCGGCCGGATATTTTTATCCCGGGAACCACAAAATACACAAACGAAGAACTTACACAGATGATAAAGGATGATACCAAACCGATTTATGTTGCAGCAGATGAGAATGACAACTGTCTCGGCTATGCATTTGCCCGGATTGAAACGATATATAATCACATTCATGATGAGGAAGTTGGCATTGTACCGTGCGTGTTTAACGGGATTCCGGATGTACAGCTTGTGTGTCTTGAAAAATACCGGCTAATCTAAAATACAACTTTAGATTAGCCGGTATAATTTTATTGATTTTGTATATACTAACGACTATAATAAAATCAGAGTTTAGATTAGCCGGAGGTTTGTTATGCCATATATACAAAGAGCGATAACGCCAATATTGAAACAAAGAGTGTCTACCAGCAAGTGCATGTTACTGGTAGGAGCCAGACAGGTCGGGAAATCAACACTTATAAAGCATGAATTCAAGGATTTTAACCGGGCAAATTTTGATGACAGACTGACAAGAATGCAGGCGAAGGAAGAACCTAAATTGTTTTTTTTAAACAATCCACAGCCGCTTTTTATCGATGAGGTTCAAAAAGAAAGCAGTATTCTGGAAGATATCAAGCAGATTGCCGATGAATCGGATGAGCGAGGAATGTTTATTCTTTCCGGTTCTCAGAAAATTGAACTTATGAAAGGCATGAGTGAATCGTTGGCAGGAAGAGTGTCAATCTCAGAGCTTACCGGATTATCCATGCGGGAGATTTATGGTGTAAAATTTAACCGGCATTTTATCCCAACCGATGCATATATCAAAGAACGTGAAAAAGAGATTGTAAAATATGACAATATATGGGAAATTATCCACAAAGGATCTTATCCCGAGCTTTATGATATAGACAGGGACTGGCAAGAATATTATTCTTCTTACGTTGCAACTTATCTGGAGAGGGATATCAATGAACTGGTGGCGGCAGATGGTATTACATTTACCAAATTTCTGACGGCAGTTGCTGCAAGAACAGGTGAACTTCTCAATTATTCCAACATAGCAGGAGACGTCGGGGTAAGTGAGCCGACAATTAAGAACTGGATATCTATTTTGGAAAGAACCGGAATTGTATATCTGCTCCAGCCGTATAGTGCGAGCGCACTTAAAAGGGCAATAAAGACACCAAAACTTTATTTCCGGGATACCGGACTGGCATGTTATCTTACCAGATGGCTTACTGCCGATACATTGAAATGTTCAGCGGTTGCAGGGAATATGTTTGAGACATTTGTAGTGTCTGAAATTCTAAAATCCTATTCCAACGAGGGCAAAGATTACAGATTTAACATTTTTTATTACAGAGGGAAAGACAGAAATGCTTCCGGTGAAAACGAAATTGATCTTGTGATAGAGGAGGATGGAGTCTTATATCCGGTCGAGATTAAAATGTCCGGCAATCCCAAGGCAAGTATGGGAGCAACGAATCAGGTATTGGATAAGGTAAGTGATAAAAAAAGAGGTCTCGGAGTTATTTTATGTCTGATTGATAAAAAGACATATTTAAGAGAAAATCTTGTAGCATTACCGATCGAATTTATATAAAAGGGGTGATCCCATGATGCTAATGTGTAAAAACACACCTGTTTACGACATAGAGAAAGAAAAAACATTAAATTATAATCTTCTTCCGGGGCTGATGCAGCAAAAAGGTGCAGACAATCACACCTTCACAAAATGGATGAAATACCGCTATTCCTCAGGTACCAACACGATAGCACGGAAATTAAAGGGCATCACATTCGGACAGGGAGCGCGTATGCGCATTAACCGTGAGACCAGAGCGTTGAGTTTCATCGACTGTTACTGGACAAAAGCTGAGGATGATTCGATATGTTTTGAGGAGATCAGTCCGTATTACAAACCATTCTGGGACGGAAACGAAGAATTTACGGGACAGGCGGCACCGACACTCTACGTGGGTGGTGCACTGTCAAAGGAATGGAAACAGGACGGAAAGCTCTACAAATATGGCGATATTTCCGTGGAACTGCAATGTATTAAGCTTTGCAGGGAATGCGGAATTGCTGTAGAAAGAGCAGATGAGACAGACGGAGGAATCGCAATTTCTAATATAACTTCCCCAAAGGTGATGCTTGAGCAGGCCGATCAGTCGGGAAGAATTGATCCGGATGATTTTGATGAGCAGACGATTATAGATCTGTTTGGAAAAGCCGGAGCGCAAATGCTTATTATAGATGCGATAATCGGAAATGGAGACCGGCATGCAGGTAATTTTGGCTGGATTAGAAATACGGATACCGGAGAGTATGTGTGCATGGCACCGTTGTACGACTTTGATCATGCATTAGACAGCACATTAGAGTCTGACCGGCTTTTAACAGATGCGGTTAAATTTTGTATGCCGTATGAGGATGAGATGGTGCGCATTGCGGGTATAGCCCAGGGATCGGAAAATGAAGTATTTAAGAAACGGGCACAGAGCATTTTGAAGTTGATTAAGGGAGGATTTGATAATAAATAATATGTCCATATAAAGTTGTAAAGTGGTGAACGATGAAAACAACCGGAAAGGTCTGATGGATGATATTTTCAGATAGGTTTATTATGAGCCGATATAGCTTTAAACTATGAATAACCCGATAAATAAGGTATTATACAAACAAAACGCAAAATGGTAGGATAACCTCAGAAAAAGGACAAAAAACCACAGGAGGTTATTAAATACATGAGCACATTAAAGACACCATTTCGTTATGATTTTGTAGGAAGTTTTTTAAGACCGGAAAAATTAAAAGCTGCAAAGAAAGCTTTTGAGGAAGGAACCATCACAAAGGAAGAACTCGACCGCGTCACGGATGAGTGCGTGACAGAAATCGTTGCAAAGCAGAAAGCAGCAGGCTTCCATGCGATCACCGATGGAGAGTTCCGCAGAAAATTCTGGCATCTGGATTTTATGTGGGGATTTGAAGGCGTTGCCCACGAGAAAGATGGCGGCGGTGTACAGTTTAACGGAGAGATGGCAGATCTTGAAGCAACTTATCTCGTAGGAAAGGTAAAAGCAAAAGTACATCCGTTTGTAGAATACTTTAAGTTTTTAAAGCAGTTCGAAGATGAGCAGACCGTTGCAAAATATACGATTCCGGCACCGGCACAGATGTATCAGCAGATGATCGTTCCGCAGAACATTGAGCAGACAAGAAAATTTTATGCAACCGATGAGGAACTGATCGAGGATATCGGAAAGGCATATCAGGATGTAATCAAACAGTTTTATGCAGCCGGATGCCGCAATCTGCAGCTGGATGACTGCACCTGGGGTGCAATTGTCGGAGATGCCGCAAAGCAGAGATACCAGTCACTCGGGGTTGATATTGAAGAGGTAAAGGCTCGGCTCTTAAAGGTGAATAACCTTGCACTCGAAAACAGACCGGAGGATATGGTGATCACTTCCCATATCTGTCGTGGAAACTACCATTCCACATTTTTTACCAGCGGTCCATACGACTCCGTGGCAGATTACGTGTTTGCGCAGGAGCATGTGGATGCACTGCTTTTGGAGTATGACGATGAAAGATCCGGTGGTTTTGCACCGCTTGCAAAGGTGTCTCCGGACAAAAAAGTTGTACTTGGTCTGATCACAACCAAAAAGCCGGAACTGGAAGATAAGGATAAGGTGATCGCAAGAATTCATGAAGCAGCAAAGTATATTCCGCTGGAGCGTCTGTGCCTGAGTCCGCAGTGTGGATTTGCATCCTGTGAGATCGGAAACAAGCTGACCGAAGAGCAGCAGTGGGCAAAACTTGCACTTGTGAAGGAAATCGCGGAAGAAGTGTGGAAATAAAACCGAAAAAAATAGGTGAGAAATTTTTTTACCGGTTACTGTTTACAGGGAAACCTGTGGATGGTAACCGGTTTTCTGTTAATGACAGGAAACAAAATCAAGGAAGGCAAAAAAATAAGAAATTGTTGTAAAATAAAAACCTGAAGCTGGCACTTCAGGTTTTTATTGACTCACTTGGAATCATAATCACTTTTCTTAGCTAAATATATATTACAATCATATAAAAGAAAAATCAAGTTGCGGTTAGACAGAGATAAATGACAGCACTAGCCTGACGGGGTAGTTCTCCGTAATGAACTTTAGAACCTTGGGAGCTGGCACTCCCAAGGTTTTTTAAATAATATGTCATAGAGTTAGCATAAAAGACCGTAAAATATATTACAGACCAAGTGAAAATAAATCTGTGGTTACACTTTGGCTGGAATAAAATATAAAAAGTGCTAACACCTTCCGCAATTGGTACATGGCACACATCCCCGGTGCATAAGCTTTGGACGCCAGTCGGAAATCTGTGTGTCATCCCCGGATTTCCAATGTCCGGTATGATAACGGTCGGACACGGTCAGTGTCGCGTGTTCCTGCCGGATTACAAGTGGATATAATGTAATCTGCTCCGGCTGCATACAGTTTTGATGCAGTACCGGAGCATAGTTATGTCCATTTACGGTAATCTGCTGATCGTAGGTTACGATCTCACAGATATCATTTTTTTGTGTAATTGTGGGTGTTTTTGCACATACATATTGTTTTGGAATTTCATAAGTGCCTATCGTGAAAGTTCCGGCAATCGTTTTTATGTTCTGCATGATGGCAGACCTCTTTACTATTTTATAATCCCCTGTATTATAGTATTAAAATTGAATAACTGTAAAGGAAAATTTTTTATATTTTTTAGAATTGCTTTGGGATCTGTTAAGTTTTGTCCTCCATACTTACAGACGCATTTAGAAATGAAAACATCTGGAGAAGGTGGCATTTTAAAACGTTATCTGCTATGATAAATAAAAATAATGAAAAGCACAAAACCGTGGAAAGTGGGTAGAACTATGCAAAAACAGGTTGGAATTGGCAAACAGGATTTTGCAGCATTAAGAGAAAGTCAGTGCTTTTACATTGATAAGACAGATTTCATACGGCAGTGGTGGAACTACAGGGATGATGTTACGCTGATCACACGTCCAAGACGTTTTGGCAAAACCCTTAATATGAGTATGCTCAACTGCTTTTTTTCCAATAAATATGCAGACAGGGGAGATTTGTTTGAAGGACTTGATATCTGGAAAGATTCAGGGTACCGGCAGATTCAGGGCACATATCCTGTTTTATATCTCAGTTTTGCATCGGTAAAAGCGGATAATGTATCTGATGCAAAAAAACAGGTCAAATCCCGGATTGTAAGTCTGTATCAGGATTTTGAATATCTGCTCGAAAATGAAAAACTTATGGAATCCGAAAAAATGGCATACCGGCACATTCTGACAGAGATGGCGGAAATGGATGATGTTACCGTGTGTGACAGTCTTAATTATTTGTGCAGATATTTGGAGCATGCATATGGAAAAAAAGTAATTATCTTACTGGATGAATACGATACGCCGATGCAGGAAGCGAATGTTTACGGTTATTGGGAAGAGAAGTAAAGTGCTGGTATGACGGGTTTACGTTTGGCTCCCAGTTCCAATCGCCTGTTCAATCAGTTATTACAGAAAGCTTCCGGTGAAATGAAAACCATGATGGAAACGCTTCTGGATGGAAAAACAATAACGGTAAATATAGATGAACAGATTGTTTTTGAACAACTCGGACAGAATGAAAATGCAGTGTGGAGTCTGCTTCTGGCGGGGGGATATCTGAAAGCAGAGCATGTGGAATACAAAGGAATGACGCGCGAGCCTTGGTATACCCTGTCGATCACAAATCTTGAAACTGTGAGTATGTTTTCCAATATGTTTAAAGGCTGGTTTGAGTGTTCGTTATCCAATTATAATGGATTTGTAAAAGCACTGTTTCAGGGAGATGTGGAAGCGATGAATTATTACATGAATAAGATTTCCATGGCAACATTCAGTTATTTTGATGTTGGAAGCACCTCCGGAAACGATACAGAACCGGAGCGGTTTTATCATGGATTTGTGCTGGGGCTTATGGCAGATCAGGCGGATATTTATGAAATAAAATCGAATCGTGAAAGTGGTTTTGGGCGTTATGACGTTATGATGATTCCGAAAAAAGCGCAATATAAAAGATATCCGGCATTATGGGTTTGCGTTTGATGGCAAAAAAGTATTGATTGGGTAAAATAAATCCAGAAGCTTTTGGATGAGTATCATTATGTACCCAAAATGGGACTGAGTGCATTAAAAAACAACAGTTCAAAGATCATCGGAGTTGTAATCCATACTTCACGTTATTATGAAAACTCTGTTATTTCGGATACGTTTTACAGTCACATCATTGGCGCAATGGAAGAAACACTTCGAAAAGAAGGATATTACATGATGTTGTATGCGGCGGAAAGTCTAGAAGATATTTTTCATATGGCATTGGCATGGAATGTGGATGGTCTTATTGCAATCACTTTCAAATATCAAAATTACATGAAACTCAAAACCCTTGTCAATAAACCGATCGTTGCAATTGATCTGATCAATAAAGAAAAATCAGATTATGTCAATGTAGGTCTTCAGGATGAAAATGGAGGCTATATTATGACGAAATATCTGCTGGAGCGAGGATATGAAAATATTTATGTATGTGCAAGAAAAAACATTGGAGTTGATCATGAACGCTGGCTTGGATACAGAAAGGCATGGAAGGGGGCGGGAAGGGATTATCTGACGAATGATTTTATCTCCCTTCATGAGACGGAGCAGAAAAGGAATCAGGATTATCAGATGATGACAAAATACGTCGGCAAAAAGACGGCACTTTTTTTCCTTGCGGATATATTTGCGGTTGAGGCAATTCTAGTTTGTAAGGAACAGAAACTTTGAATTTATGGAGGAATGATAGTGAGTTATATTACAATGGAAATATGGACTGGAAT
>OIYG01000608.1_pt1 | contig 33673 bp, 29 predicted proteins | sample 1587861 | NCBI WGS metagenome assembly OIYG01 (sample SAMN03283272) | human gut metagenome | biome: human-associated habitat; material: feces | host: Homo sapiens | place: Peru | collected 2012 | reverse complement strand
TTATATCAAAAAGCCGCACCCTAGTGGTGCGGTTCAAATTTCAATTTAGGAAAAAGACTAAATTAAGTCTTTTTTATTTTCTTTTTAAAATTGCAATACTATAATTAGAAAAATCTAAATTCATTATTATATTTTTATATTCTTCAAAATTCATTTTTTCAATATCGTCTATAGTATCAATACCTTCATAATTAAATGTAACAATATTTTCTATTAATGGATCTATAGTTCTATATAAATCATCACTTCTAGTTATTAAATCAATAATATAATTTCTTTTACATAAATTAAAGAAGTCTTCATCAAATACAAATTTTTTATTAATAAAATAATCTATTATAATATCATTAAATAATTTTATATTTTTAGTATAACTTTCTATTCTAATAACATGATATCCTTCAACTAAATTACATGAATAATTGATATTTCCTACTATAATATTATTAATAGCTAATCTATTATTTAATTCACTTGCAATACCAAAATTATTTTTTAAAAAATAATATAAGTATGTATCTAGCATAACTTTATCAAATGGTTTCATATCTAAAGTATTAATTTTAAAAGATATTATACTTTTTTCTAAATTAATATCTTCTTTAACTATAATTTTCTTTTTATTAACTTCCAATTTATGTGGTGGAATTACTTTTTCTATCTTATCACTCGATAATTCCCCATCACTATATACTTCATTTATTACACTTAGTATTGCCTCTTTATTAAATCTTCCCCCTATTACTAATATTTCATTATCAGGTCTATAAAATGAATCATAAGCTAAATCTAAATCATCTTTTCCAATACTTTCTATATCTTTTAAATCACCTAGTATACTTTTAAATGTTTTTGCATCAATTATACTTTCCAAACTAGCATTATATATAGTACTAGTTTCTTTATTATCTAAACTTCTTCGTTTTTCTTCTAAAATAGGACCTTTTATTTTTTCTATAACTTTTTCATTTATAATTGGACAATGTATTCCACTTAAAAATAAGCCTAAATTATTTTCTATATTATCCACACAATCTATATAAAATTGAGTTCTATCTATGCTAGTAAATCCATTGCTACCAACACCATTCATTCCAAAGATTTTCATCAGATCTCCATACTCGCTACTTTCAAGTACTAAGTGTTCTAAAAAATGTGCTAAACCACTTTTCAGTTTATGTTTTTTCCCATTTACAACAACTTCATTATCTATCCCACCAAATTTAACAATTAAATTAATATATGTTGTATGTTTACTATTATCGTTAATTAAATATATTTTAAGCCCATTATTAAGTACAATTTTTTCTAACACTATAATTCACCTTCTAACACATATGTAGCTTTTAAGTTCATTCTACTAACAAATTCTTTTAATTCATCATAAGATAACCTATTTAATATTTCTAATTCTTCACTTGTTGTTAAATCTGTTTCAAAATATTTATTAATTATATCACTAGTTGCTATATAAAAATTATCTAATTCTCTTTCTTTATTTAATTCTAATCTTTTTAATATATTATAAATATTTTTATCATATTTCTCTATATTATTTAATTCATTCATTAATTCTTTTATAATTATTTTTACATAATCAATATTTGTTTTATTACTAACTGCTTTAATGAATAATAAACCATTCTTTAACATTACATTACTTCCAGTACTATAAACTAAGTTAGATTTTTTACGTAAAGAATTCATTAAAAGTCCACTACTGCTAGAATTTAATAATAAATTAATCATATATAATTTATAAAAATCTTCTTCTTTATAATCTTTAACATTATATACATAATATAATATACTTTGATAAAATTTACTTTTATCTATTTTTTCAATATAATTATTATCATTATAAAATATATTATAATCTTTAATAATTTTATATGTAACTAAATTTAATTTATTAAAATAATTATGTATAATATCATTTAATTTATTAGTATCTATATTTCCATTTACGAATATTTTAGGTTTTACATTCTTAATATATTTATTATAAAAGTTTAATATATCATCTAAATTCAAACAATTTATATTATCTAAATCTCTATATTTCAATTTATTAAATACTGCATCATCATCTAAAATATCTAATAAATTCTTTTCTGCAATAAATTCTATATTTTTATATCCATTTAATAAAGTTTCAGTATAAAGTTTTTTCTCTTTTTCAAATAAAGTTTCATCACTTAAATTATTATTATAAATACTATCTAGCAAAAACATTATTTGATTTTCTAACATATCTTCATTTATTACATTTTGACTAGGTATAAGTAAAGAAAAGTTTAAAAAATAAACATCATTTATTCCTTGATTCAAACAATTATAATTAATTATATATCTATTTAACTTTTCTTTTTGAAAAGATATTTCATCTTTATAAATATTATTAGTTTTATTAAATAATTTAGTTATTATACTTAAAGCCATTATTTCTTCTTTTTTTATTTTAAACTCATAAATAAAATTTATGAGTGTTGTATGAAAGTTTTTGTTGTTTACATACTTAGTGATTTCGTTCATATTAGTCCTCCAAAATAAAAATAAACCTGTTACTCTTACAAGTTTATTTTATCATGTCAGTGTTTTAATGTAAATGAATTAAACAAATTTTAACGTGTTAAAGATAATTTTTTATTGCTATAATGTTTATTATATACATAATCTTTTATTATATTTAATATTTCATTTCTAATATCTTCTTTAATATATGGTAATTCATTATATTTAATTAGTAAAACAGCTAAATCATAAATTGAATTTACACTATATCGTCTAAGTTTTTTATAATATGATTCATTTAATTTTAAGTTTGTTATACTTTCTCCTGCCATACTTCTTAATAATACAAATTCTTCATTATTAAAATATTTATTAATAACAATTTCTCCATTAAGTATTTGTTTATAGATACTTAAAATATATCTATAAGCATTAACCGAAATCATATAATCTAATTTTTTTGTTACAATTAAATTATGTAATTGTTCAAATGTATCTATTTTTTTTACAATTAATTGATTTTTTACACTTTTGTTCATTGGAATTTGATGTATAAAAATATTTTTCAAATTATTAGGTAAAGTATTATGATTTATTACTATTTGTCCTTCTTTATATAGTTTATATCTATTAAGTATAATATTAGTATATGAATTATGTAACGTCAAAATATAATAGTATTTACTTTCAATCTCATCTATATATTCTATTCCAACACTATGCAAAGCTTTAATAACACTAGGAGCATAATCAAATAACTCTTCAACAAAGATTCTTTTCATCTTTATTTTTTCCCCCCTCTTAATTACGTACTGTGTATTATATCACATTTTATCAAAAATGTAAAATTGAAAAAGACCATGTCGGTCTTTAATAAGAAGTAAGGATTTTACAGATTTCTCTTGATGTTAAAACTTTACCTTCAGAAACTTTTTTTCCATTAATTACTAAAGCAGGAGTATTTTTTATATTATATTTCTTTAAATAATTAATATCATTAAGTTCTTTTATATCTATATCAATATCACTATTTATTTTTCTTATATTTTTAATTAATTTAATTCCATTATGTGTTTTACTTCCCAAAACTTTTATTTCTATACTTATTCCTCCTTCCATGATTACATGATACTATAGTAAAATGAATAAGATATGAAATAATTATGAAGTTTTAGTGAAAATATTTTACAAAAAAACATGAGTTTAATCTCATGAATTTTATTTAAATAAATTTTTAATTTTATCTATAAAACTAGTTTTAGTTACTTTATTAGTATTTGTTTTTTCTTCTACTTTCTTTTCTTTACTATCTATAACTAATACAAATTTAGTTTCATCAGCATTATTTTTATTAGTTAATTGATATTCATTACCTAAACTAACTAATTTTTTAACTCTAGCACTTGTAGGTTTAACTTTATTATCTACTATATCACTTAATACTTTTATACCTTCATCATTATATTTAGTTATACCAGTAGATAATTCATTGATACCGTTATCTAACATATCTACTCCATTGTATAAAGTACCAAGTGATTCACTAATACTTTTTACAGATTCGTTTTTAACAGCATTTGCAACTTCATTAGAAAGTGTTGGTGCAATACTACTTGCTACACTTTCTGCAGTACTCTTTGCTACACTAGCTGATACACTTTTAGAAACATTTTCTGCAACATAATTAGATGTATCACTTAATGCATTTTTAATACTAGTTTCTACAGCAGTTTTTAACGCTATAAATGTTGTATCACTATTTATAGTATTACATGCAACTAATTCTTCTTGTGTATATGAAGTATAGTCTGTACCCTTAGTATTAATAGCATTTTGACATACTAAGTATGAATTATATTCACCACTAGCTTGTAAGTATGTACCTAATATATTTAATCCAGCATTATTACCAATCTCATTTACTTTAGCATCATTTGGATCCATGTTATTCTTAACTTCTTCCCAAGTTTCATTACTTACAGAATTCAAATAATCACTTGTAAAAGTACTACTAACATTACTTACTGTTTTATTTTTTATAGCGTTAACTTCTTCTTCGCTTAAAGCATTTCCATTACTATTCTTAAGTTTATCAATAGAACTTGATAAACTACTTTTTAAAGTATTTGAACCACTTTTTATTTTCTTAGATGATTCATCTATTAAATTCATATTATCTTGTAAAACTTTAGTCTTTTCATATAAACTATCTAATTCATTTAAACTACTAATATCACTACTACTAATTAATTTAGGAGTTGCAACATTATATATAGAAGGTAATTTAAAATTAGTTGTATCAAAAGTAATAGTAATATTATTCATATTCTTTAAACTACTAATATTTAAACTTTCATATAATCCTGGAGCACTTAATCCTACAACTATATTCTTAGTACCAGTAGAAATTACTTTACCATTATTAATATTTATATTAGTATTTTCTTTACTATCAAGAATCATACCTGTTGTTACTAAAAATGGTGTATACATGGTTTCATTCTTACCATTTATACTAATGTTATGACTATCTTTGTTCTTATAATCTATTGATATACTAACCTTACCTTTTTTCCCTAATATATCATCTAATTCTTTTACTTTACCATCTAATTTATAAGTAACACTTAATTCTATTGGTAAATCTTTATCATATTTACCTTGATAAAATATATCGTTTTTATTAGAATTCCATACAATCTTATTATTATCTATTTTATATGTTTCATCACCATTTATATTTAAAATATCTTTTAATTCTGAATAATCATTTATATTTTCTAACTTTTCATCATTTATTAAATGTTCATTAACAAAAGTTGTTTTTAATTTACCATTATATTCTAATTTACTATATACTGTTTCATTTTTACTTAAAGCATGTACTGGAGTTGCAAATAAAGATAATATTAGAAATGAACCAACAATAGTATTTTTAATCTTTTTATTCATATTAACTTTCCTTTCTTTTATAACAAATTTATCAAATATTAATAGTATAGATGGTAATACTGTTATTACTACTATCATACTTATTATGGCACCTCTTGAAATTAATGTACAAAGAGAACCAACCATTTCGAGTTTAGAATAAACTCCTACGCCGAATGTTGCAGCAAAGAAACATAATCCACTAACAAATATAGAGTGTCCATTATAATCAAGTGTTAATTTCATAGCCTCTTTCTTATCATATTTCTTTCTATTTTCTATATATGTTGTAGTAAGAAGTATTGCATAATCTATAGTAGCTCCTAACTGTATAGTACCTAGTACTATTGGTGCAACAAATGGAAGTACTGTTCCACTAAAGTATGATACGGACATATTAGTGAAAATAGCAAACTCTATTGCAAGTATTAAAAGAATTGGTAATGATAAACTACGAAGCACAATAATTAATATAATAAATATACAAACTACAGAAGAATAATTAACGTTTTTAAAGTCTGTATCACTTATATTAATTAAGTCTTTCATTAAAGGACCTTCACCTGCTACAATAGCAGTATCATCATATTTCTTAACAATATCATTAACTTTAACTATTTGATTATTTAATTCATCACTAGCAACTTCATAAATTGAATTTACAAGTATTGCTTGATATTTATCATTTTTAAATATATTTAATGTATCTTTATCTAACATATTATCTGATAAACCAGCATTCTTTAATTTTTCATAAGATAATACAAAATCTATACCATCTACATCTTTTAAATCATTTATCATATTATTTACATTATTACTTTTTAAATTACTATTAACTAATATTATTTCTGGACTAACTATATTATAATTATCTCTTAAATAATTATTAGTACTAATACTTTCTAATGTTTCTGGTAATGATTTATCTATTTTATAATATACATTAACTTTGTTATTAGCTAAATACATAGGAACCAATAATATTAAGAATATTATAAATATTAATTTATTATGTTTTATAACAAAATTGTTTAATGGACTGAAATTAATTTTAAAACTCTTATGTTTAGTTTTTTCTACATATTTATCAAATGTAAGAAGTAATGCTGGAAATAATGTAATAACACTCATAACACCTAGTAAAACTCCTTTAGCCATTACTATACCTAAATCTCGTCCTAAAGTTAATTTCATAGTACAAAGTACTAAGAATCCAGCAATTGTTGTTAAACTACTACCTATAACTGATTTAAAAGTTTCAACTATCGCTTCACTCATAGCTTCATTTCTATTCTCATTTTTTTTCTTTTTATCTTCATAAGAATGATATAAGAATATAGAGAAATCTGTAGTAACCCCTAGCTGTAAAACAGCAACTAAAGCTTTAGTAATATATGATATTTCTCCTAAAAATATATTACTACCTAAATTAAATAATATAGCACAACCAATGTTACCTAGTAATAATACTGGAACTAAGTATGAATCAAGTGATAATTCTAATACTAATATACATAGTACTACAGCAATAACAATATATATCATTATTTCACTTTCACTTAAATTCATAGTATCAAGCACCATACTACTCATACCACCAAGTTTCATACTTTTAGATATCTTTCTTATTTCTCTAACAGCATCTATTGTTGAATTAGCACTAGTACCATCTTTAAAAGTAATAAGTAAAATATCTGTATTATCTTTATGTAAATGACTAGTGACCTCACTTGGTAAGAAATCTACTGGTACATTAGTACCAACAACATCATATAAAGATATAACATTGTTTACGCCACTTACATCTTTTATTTTCTCCTCTAATTTAATAATATCTTTATTAGATAAATTGCTAACTACTACTGTACTATAAGAACCCATATCAAAGTCATCAGTTAAAATATTTTGTCCTTTAATAGTCTCAATATCACTAGGCAAATAAACTAATATATCATAATTTACTTTAGTTAATTTCATACCTATAAAAGATAATACTAATAATATTAGAGATATAATTAATATTAATATTTTCTTTTCACAAATCTTATTTGCAAACTTTTTCATATTTCTTCTCCCTTCAAAAAGTATTTTATTAAAACATATAAAAAAATAACACACAATATATTAATAATAAGTATGTTATCCAACAAAATATAAAATATGTATTAATATTTATCCAACAAAATACACTTTATCTTTACTTTTGTAAAATATATCATATAATATAGTTGTGATTATTATGAAAGAGAAAAAAGATTTAAGAATTATAAAAACTAAAATAGCATTATATAATTCATTAACTAATTTAATGAAAGATAAAACATTTGAAGAAATTAGAGTAAGTGATATATGTAATGAAGCATTAATTAATAGGTCAACTTTTTATGCTCATTATGATGATAAATATGAATTACTTGTAGATTTTTTAAAGAATGTAGAAAATGAATTAACTAGTGAATTATCTAAAAATAATAATATAGTTAATACTAAAGAATATTATATAGAACTTATTAGATTATTTTTAAATCACATTGAAGAAAAGAAAGATATATATAATTCAATTATGATTAATAATAGAAATAGTATTATGATGGATATATTACTTAATGTAGTTAATAATGATTTATTAAATAAAGCAAACGGTAATAATAATAGTGTTATTCCAAGTGATATAGCTGCTAAATTTTATTTAGGCGGTGTTATTAATTTAGGAATAGACTATATTAGTAATAATAAATATTCTAAAGAAGATTTAATTAAATATTATAGTATTTTAATACCAGATAATATTGGAACAGAGTAATTGTTAGTTACTCTTTATTTCTTTTCCATTAACATATAATTTATATCCATTAAAATCTATATTAGAATTAGTATTAAATATTATATTATATAATCTCTCCCTTCTTTAATTAAATATTAATACTGTTTTATTAAATGAAAATTAAAAAATGTAGTTTTTTTTTACTACATTTAATTTATCCCTAAATTTCACATTTATTATGGACATTTATGCAAATTTTTTTATAAGTAAAACTAATCAAATTCAAAACACATTCCTTAACAAAAAAACTTATTTTGTTAATTTAATATATCCATAAACTTTTCTTAAATAACTGACCAGTATTATTAATGTAATTCCTAACACTAATTATACTAATTTTACATTCACTTTCACTATAAAACAAATTTCTTTAGCATCTTTTTTTACTTTAAATAATAAATTAAAAACATTCCATATACTTCTCCCAACATACCCTTATCATTTACTGAAGAAAAACAACTACCACTTAAATAAAACAAATTATTTGAAATTATCACTTAAATCATCCTCCTTATCATAAACTACTAATTAGTATACATCTGTTACTTCATTATCATTTGAAATAAGTTCAATATTTTCTTTATAAATTCTGTAACATTTACCATAAATTTTATTATTAAATATGTATGATTTGTCAGGAAGTCCATAAATAACTCTATTATTCGATTCTTTTAATATTGAATTCATCTGAATTTTGCCAAATTTATCACAATCAAAATGTGGTTCAACATTAATTGTAGTCAAATCAAGTCCGTTTAATATAGAAGGATTAGTTAAATCCTTTTCCTCCTCTGGACTATTAAATACATTTTTAGCACTATTTATCGATCCAGCACTTATACCAACAATACATGCATCTGTTTTTTTTATATGTTTTTTAAGACTTATCTCATTAAAAAATATGTTTTGTTGTAAAGTATCTCCACCACTTAAAAATATAAGTGAACTATTCTTAAGTACATTTGTGATATCGTCTTTATTACGATTATCAAGTACAACATTTTCCTTAAAATTAAGTCCAGACAATGCTAAAGCCTCCATATCTAACCTTAGATAATAATCATTTTGTTCATAATTATCAGAAGCACTAGCTATAATAACAAATTTATTATAATCATTTATGTTTTCCTTTAAATTCTTTAAAAAATTATTATCTTCAAAAAAATTTATAGGCACTTTTTTTCCTTTTTCTTTTTTTATACCTCCAATATTACTAGCTAAAAATAATCTCATTTTATCCTCCTTATTTATTAAAAATTATATAATCTACTTCATACGTTTCTTTTGTAAAGTTAATACTTTATGAAATTCTTCTTTCCTATCTTCAAAATTGTCTTGATATAGTTGAATTTGTACCAAATTTACACAATGATAAAACTAAATTACTAATCCTCATATCAATTGCTAACTTTCTATCATTATTTTGCCATATTGATGACATAAAATCATCACTCATTTCTGCAAACAACAATACACATAGCTGGATTAAACTCGGGTATTTTTTCTGAAATCCATTTTCTTTTTACAATTAAATCATTGTTTAGTAGTTCCTGTTCAAATGTATTCCAATTAACAATATTGCAAGATGTAGTAGCGATACTAATTTTTTTATCATTATTGACTACAACTCTTTCGACATCATCAAATGATTTAGTTACATCTGATTTATATTCTTTTATACCATCACCCATTGATACTATTAAAGCAATACCATTTATATTTAAATGACTATATATAAAATTATAAAATTTATTTCTATGTTCCTTATTAACAAACATATGAATAACAGCTATAGAGTAAATAAAATCAAATTTATCATTTAAAATATCATTAATAATATCAAATTGTTTAAATTTATCATTATAATTATAATTAGACAACTCCTTACACTTTTCTATAACTGTATTTGAATAATCAACAGCAAGAACATCATAATTTTTATCAAGAAGAAATATAGCATCCCTACCTTCACCACAACCAAGTTCTAGTATTTTTGCATTTGATGATATTTTTTCTTTTAGTATTGTTTCAATAACATCTGGTGTTGGTTCTTTTGAAGACCAAAGATAATTATGCTTATATACCTGTTGATATCTTTTTTCGTATGCTTTGTAATAGTCATTATTTATATTATTGAAATCATCATTTCTCCAACATTCACTTTTCCTCTTTGTAATGTCTCTTGATTCCAAAAACTTTTTTATCTTTTCCATTTTTTCACCAACCAATCATTAAAATAATCTTATAAAAATAGAAAATGAGGACTAAAATAAGACTCTCCTTACCAAAACAAATTAAATAATCGTGTTATATTTTATCATATTCTTTGTTTTGTAAATAGTTTTTATAAAAAATGTGGTATATTTAAGATTTTTTCTTTAAAAATCACATATTTTCAATCAATTATTATATTAGCCCTTTTTCATAATAATTAACAAGTATTTTTTCGTTATTTGAATAGTATTCATAATCTGTTTTTAGGTATTTTGTAAATCCCCATTTAAAATATATTTGAATATTTCTTGTCTCACATGGTTCAACACCCAGTGTTAATGACTTAAAGCCTTTATCTTTTAAATCATTTTCCATAAATTTATATAATTTTGAAAAATATCCTTGATTTTCAAATTCTTTATTTGTTCTAAAAGCTGTTAAATATGCTTTACCTTCGCCTATCAATGCTTCTTTATTTTGCGTATCTGTATCATTTTCAGAAATAATTGCTGTTGCTTCAGTAATTATTTCATTATTAAGAATACCCATATAGACAATTCTATTATCAATATTACGTAATGATTCTGCTTTAAACCTTTTCCAAACATCTGAATTATCATGCTTTTTTATTTCTATATCCCATTTCTTAGTTAATAATTCTTCTGTTGCAATAACACATTTATAATTATTTTCATTTTTTATCTTTTTTACATCTATTAAACCTCTTGTATGAAAACCATTTTTTTCATAAAATCTAATAGCATTTTTATTATAAGCAAAAACATCAACAAAAATATATTCACATCCTATACTTTTTAAATATTCTTCAATTTTTTGCATAAGTTGCTTACCAACACCCTTGCTTCTAGCATTTTTAGATACTATTAATTCTGAAATCTCACCACTTCTAGGACATTTATAATCTAAATAATCATATTCATCATAGGCTCTAACATACCCCATTATTAGACCGACAGCCTTATTATTTTCTACTGCTAAATAACACTTGCCATAATTATTATTCACTTCTTCCAAATCCAAAATAGCCATTTTATCTCTATATTCAGAATGTAATTGATCTAAGTTATCCTTATCAATAGATAATATATATTCTTCTAATTCTACTAATAAATCTTTTACGTCTTCTAAATATTTATCATTATATTCTATTATCTTCATATTTCTCCTTATAATTTAATAAAACTAATATTTCTTCTTTTTCTCCTAATGTATCTGTATCAATATATTCATATATATTTTCAAAATTACATTTTAAATAACATTTAATAGCTCTTCTATTTCTTTTAAATACTCTAAGTATTATTGAATCAGCATTATATTTTTTATATATAATTTTATTTATTTCGTTAATTACTTTTAATCCAATTCCTCTATTTAAATATTCTTCTTCACCAATAAATAAATCATATTCATAAACATTATTAAATATATTTAAATTATTTATTTGTAAGTTATTATTAAATTTGTATATTTGTACTAAACCTATATCTTTTTTATTTGATTTAATAATATATAATATTTGTTTTTTCTTTTCAAGTTTTAATTTATATTTATTAACTATTTCTTCATAAGATAATATTCTTTGTTCAAACCATTCATACACAAAATCATTATTACACCAATTATATATTTTTTCATAATCATTTTTAGAATCTTTTAATTTTCTAAAGCTTATATCCAAATCATTAATATATTTATTAAAATTTTTAAATGACATATTTGGTTCAATTTTATAAAATTCTGTTATTGGTCTAGCAGTTCCGCCTGATAAATTAACGTAATAATCATTAATATTTACTAAAGCAATTTTTTCATTTTCATATTCATATATTCCAATTTTATACCAATTAGGATGTTCTATATGATATACCTTATTATCTATATAACATAATATAAAACAATGCATATGTTCTTCGCAATCCAACTCATTAAAATCATTAGGCTCATATATTCTAGTTGCAAACATTTTGTTTTTTATATTTATTTTATTTAACAAATAATTCATTAATTTAACTTGATCAATACAAGTACCAATACCATATTTTAGTATCTCATCAATAGACATTGTTCTATACAGTCTTCTGAAATTTTTCATATTGCCAATATGAATATTATTATTAATATCTAACCATCCATATCTAATATTTTGTTTCATAAATTCTAAAACATTTTCTATCGTTTTTAAATTTGATATATTTGGTAAAACCTTATTTGTATCAATTCTAACAAGCACTCCATCAACATTTTTATTAAATTTCTTCCATATTTTATTTTTATATATTTCAAAGCCTACATCTAAATAAGTTTTTAAGGCATACTTCCTGTCTTTTTCAAATGTAGCATAAAGATATTTTATTCCATTTTGATTTGCAACACGTATTAAAAGTTTTAACGCGTCATTAGAATATCCTTTATTTCTATATTTATATTCAATTACTATACCACATTCATATATATTATCATTTTTATTGTAATGATAATTAACATAACCAACATATCTATTTTTATCACAATCTTTTATATAAGCAAAAAATTTATTTTCTTTTAATCTTTTTTTATAAGTTTCTTTCCATTTTTCTTTAGGAAAGTCTATACATCCAGTATCATAGTGATATCCAGAATATGTCACATTGTATCCTGCATTATAGCTCATTGTATCAGAATCATTTTCTAATTTTTGTTCATATTTATACATATTTAATTTAGGAACAATTAACTCTATATTTTTCATTATACTCTAGTATATCCCCACCAATCTGGTATTAATTCACTTAATGGTATGGTTTCTTTTGTATCTATATTTTTTAATATTTCAATATCCTTACTCTTTTTGCTTAGTTGCATTAAAAATTCACGACATGCTCCACAAGGTGAACCAACATTTCCTTTTGAATCTACACAAACTAATTTTGTAATTTCACTTTCTCCATTTGTTATCATATTAGCAATTGCATTTCTTTCAGCACACATTCCCAAACTAGATGCAGTATCAATACACACTCCAGTATATAGGTTATGATTTTTAGTAAGTATTACTGCACTAACTTGTCCAGCAGATATCATACCAGATATTTCTTTTGGTTTTCTAACATTCATTGCAATTTCATATAATTCTTCCCAAACTGTATTTATAGAATATAAATATTCTATATGTATTGCATAAACACCATTTTTATCTATTGCATCTTTATATCCATTTAGTTTATATATATTTTTTATTGCTTCATTATAGTCATTAGTTGATGAAGTAGTATATTTTGTACCTTCTAAAGTTAATAATTCTTGAAGTGTTTTATAATAATTTATTTCTTTTACTTTAACATAAAATATTCCCAAACTTTTACTATTAAATTCTATAATATCGTTAACATTTATTTTACTATAATCACATTCATAGTCTATTTTATTTGCTCGTATTTCTATTCTTTTTGTTTTATTTTTGATGGCCATTGCAGCTCTATCATTAATATCTAATTTTATTAACATTTCAAAACCTTCTTTCAAAAAAATCTGCAATAATGCAGATTAAATACTTAAAAAGATTCCTAAAATTAAATTGAATTAGGAGTAGTAATTAATTCTGCATTATTTATATTTTGTAAATTTTTCATAATTAATCACTCTCCTTTCGTTCTAAAACTTACAATAAAAATATATTATAGATTTTATAATATGTCAACAAAAATATTATTTTTCATAAACCATTTCAGCACAATCCCAATATTCATCATAAAATTTGAAAACATTTTTTTCTATATCTATAATTTTAAATCCTGCATTCAAATAACAATTTAATGTATTTTCATTTTTATACTTTCTTAACTGCATAAAATATTCTTCTATTCAAATTCAACATTAATAACAGTTATCTCAGCTTTAGTTCCTATTCTCATATTTGGTCCATATAAACCTACACCAGAAGTAACTATATTATGTAAATTACCATATTTTTTATATCCATAAGCATTATCCCACATTATATTTACAATAATATTACCTGGAAACAATTGTCCATCATGAGTATGTCCAGATAAATCTAAGTCAACGCCCGCTTCATTAAGCAAATCTTGCTCTTTTGGTTGATGATCTAATACAATTATAGGTTTACTTTTATCTAATTCTTCTGTTAATTCACTAGGCATTTTTCTTACGCTTATATCTCTTCCTGGTCTAGTTCTATCTGCTCTTCCTATCAAATATACACTATCATTTAATAATACATTCTCATCTCTTAATAAAGTTATATTTGCCTTATTTAAAAAATCATCCATTTCTTTGGCACTCATTTTTTCATCGTGATATTTAAAAGTAAAACCAAATAAAGTTTTTTCATCTATATCATGATTACCATAAACTGCATAAACTCCATTTTTTGATTTAATATTTTTTAAATCATTTATTATTTTATCAGGATTATCAATAGCTTCATAACTATTATCAAATATATCTCCAACAATTAAAACTAAATCAGCATCTTCTTTATTAATTAATTTAACCATATTACTTATTTGTTTATCTCCAATATTATAACCAATATGTAAATCAGCTACCATAACTATTTTCATATTGCTAACATCATTTATCTTTTTATTAATTTTAATATCATAGTTAGTAGTATGAATAATTCTTGCATTTATAACACCCAATATACATATAGATGCAATTATAACAGTACACAAAATACCATTAATAAAATATCCTTTACTAGTATATAATTTACTATTTCTTAACTTACCATTCTTTTTAAAAATAATACGTAGTATTTCAAATACAATAATTGTCAAAAACAAATATAGTAAAACACCTAACCAATAATTACCTATACACATAAATATTCGTTTTAATTTACATTGTTTTAGTATAAAACCAATTACACCAGACAATGCAAAAAAGAAATAAGTACTTAATAATATATACTTAAAATACTTTTTCTTAAAAAATTTATTACATATATGAAACCATTTAAGTATTTTTCTATATAAGTAATAATTTATAATTAAATATATTGGTGACAAAAATATTGCTATCATAACAATAAACACTTTCTTTCCATTTTTATTTTATCATTATTGCTATAATTAATACAATACTATTAAAAAATAAGATAGACTTGATTAATTTTAATACTTATTTACATATAAAATTTAATATCACTTGGTTAGATTTGTCACTGTAAATGTCACTGTATTTTTTATAGTACTTTATTTATATAATCTTAAAACTTGATATTGGTATGCATCTTCTTTTTCTGTATAACCAATTGAAATGTCTTTTCTGTTATTTGCTGTTTTACCAGAGTTAGTTTTTGTTTTTACATCATTTAATAAAGCCTCAGTTTCTATATCAGAAATTTCGCTATTATTTGCTTTAATCAAATATTTAATATATGAAATAGCATCAAACTCATATTTGCTATTTTTTTCTACATATAAAAGCGTATAATTTACAATTTTCCTAGTATTTTACCAGTTGTTTTGCCGGTTATTTTTTATCAATAAAAAGACCAGCTTTTAATATTTCAGATTCTCATTAACTGGATTTAATATTTTATTATATCTTATTTATTAATCTATAAATTTTTCCCTTGTTTTGATAGAATTATATTAAGTAAATATAAATCATCTTTAATTCTCATTCTTCTTTTTAACAATTATATTAAATAAAAAACTTAGACATAATCTAAGTATTTTACACATTACCACTAACAATATATTTAAAATTCTTTTTATATAAATCCCATATATTAGCTTTCTCTATGCTTTCTTTAACAGTTATATCAAAACCATTTATTTTTTTACCATCTTTATATAATTCCAATACTCCAACTTTATCTCCTACATATACCGGTGCTTTAATTTTATTTATCTTTAATTTATGGTCATACTTACCTTCTTCATTAACGTCTACTAAATCAACGACATTCTCCCATAACTACACTTATTAATCTCGTGTTATTTCTTTTAGCTGTTGCAGTTAAACAATAACCAGCATTATCAGTAAATCCTGTTTTTAAACCATCCAGTCCTTTATAATATCTTATAAGTTTATTTGTATGTGAATATTGCTATAGTAAATGGTATCACTTCTTGATGACATGATACCATGAAATTATATAATTAACAATAGTTATGTTAATTTTTAAAATCACACAAAAAGGATTTTTTATAGGCTTTATATCAATTGCAAAAATGTATTAACGATTATTGAAAATAAATAACCTACTTAAGTTATAATAAATTTTCTAATACTTATTTAATCCAATTTCATATGGAAACAATACGGATAAATCTTTTGGCTCATTTGTAAATATAATTTTTTTATTATATGCAGTAATAAATCCAAACTCAAACATCGTACCTTTTCCAATAATTCCTGTAGGGTTACAAACAATTATTGCATCTGCTTTTTTAAATTTATTCATATGATCATATTTATGTCTCCAAGAATCACGTTCATTTTCCATTGTTTGTCCTTCTAATAATATGAAATCAGTGCCTAAAGTTTCTTTTACCACATCCTTGGTCCATGGACTTAAGATTTCAATATTTTGTTTTTCTAGTATTTCCATTAAATCACAAATTTCTTGCATATTTTTTTGAAAACTTCCACATATAACAACCCTTCTGAATTCGTGCTGTAACAATCCTTCTATTAAATTATTTACTTTTCTGCCATTATTTTTTTGCTGCAAATAAAAGTTTTCTAAATCTTTTGGTACGATATTTAAATAAAGACCATGTTTTACAAATACATGTATGTTCAATTGAATTTGTTCCTCTTTAGATAACTCTTGAAATATACCAGTTGCGTACAACCTAGTATTTTTATTATCTAATTTTATTTTTGTGTTCAAGTCATATAAATAATTATCGATTTTATCACATAACTCCTTATTTACCAATGTTTCATTAAAAAACAACCTGCTCTCATTAACTTTTATTATTGAATCATTTTCAATGTTATACAAAGTTGTTTTATAAGTATTAAAATGTATAAATATTTTATTTTTGCCTTTCATGATTTCCATCTTCCTTTCTGTTTTCTGTTAAAGCTGTTAAATATTTTTTTAAATAATAATCTTTATTCTTAGAATTATACTGCATTATAAATCGTGGATGTTCTAGTGGAATTATTTTATCAAAAAAATTAAATTTTTCGTTTATTAATTTTAAAAATTCATAATTTTCACCACTACCAATACAATAGCATACAGATCTGTCTATATTAAATTCAACTTGTTTTTTTAAAGATGTAACAATTAAATCATATAAGCAATTTTGGAGTTGTTTATTTTCATAATAATTGCAATTTACTTCATTACCTTTTGAATTAATTTTTACAATTCCTAACGGACATATAAAGTTCATATAAAAATCATTATAAAATTTTTCAGGTCCCCCGTATAAATCTATCACATCATACAAAAAATTAGATGAAGATTTATTTACATAAAAATTCTCGATATATATTCCAGTCTGACTTTGCAAATGTGCAGCATCTTCATATGGCACGCCCGTGATTGCAGTTCCTCTCCTTGCAGGAGAACTTCCCAATATTATTCTCCGTTTTTTGCTATCATCATAAAATTTATGATAAAAAGATTGTGTAATTTGTTCTATGGTATATTTTGCTTCACTATTGTATGGATTAATCAAATTATACTTTTCTGGTAAGTCAATCTGTACAGTTGATAAATATTTATCAAAATCAAGAATCATATTACTGGTAAATTCTTTTTTTTTCATTTTTTCACTTCCTTTTTTTATTTTTTAAGTTTGGCAAACAAATAAATTTCTTCAGTAATTGGCAGATATTTTATATCAATGAATCCTAATAGCAATAACTCATCTGCAAGTTTTCTTATTGTATCTAATCCTCTATAAATATTAACAAACTCAGTATTAGGAATAATTAAACCAGGAATTATTTCAAAGTTAGAATCAATAAAACCATTGGCAATTGATATTAAAATATATGAATTATTTTTTAAAACTCTTTCGGCTTCTTTCAAAGCATTTGAAATATTAAAAAATGATGAGTTGTATGTCCTTAAAGATATATATGCTTCAAATGTATTATCTTCCACTGTTGATAAATTCTCGGCAGATGATAAAATGATTGCGGACTGTGGCATAAATTTTTTTATTTTTTTTAAACCGTCAAGTGCAATATCCACAAATGTTATTCTTTTGCAAGTACTAAATATTTTTGCCGCTTCATTTCCAGAACCAACACCTACGTTTATAATATTGTCATCTCTTAAATTAAGTCCTATTTTATTACATATAGAATTAAATGTGCTACTCCACATAGAATTTAAATATCGAGCGTCATTTTTATAATCATATGATGAATATTTATTATTGAAAGCATCTGACAAACACTTCTCGACAATACATTTTGATTTATCAAAAGATAAATGATAGTTATCAGTTAGAAACTGTGATAATTTAGAGACTGATTTATTATTGCTTATATCAATTTCAGTTATATAATAACCCAATTCACACAAATTGTTCTTTACTAATTCACTGATTCTTTTTTGCGAATAATAATTATTGTTTTTGATATTTTGATGGCTTTCTATAAACAAGGAAGCATTTTGAGAAATTATCGCTTTTTGCAAATCATCTGGATAAAATTGAACGTTATTGAAATGAAGAATAGGATCATCAGCTAAGTACATTTTCAATTTAGGATCTGGTAATCCGATGAATATTTTATTAATTTTAATATAATTTAAAACTGTATTTAAACCAAACTCATTATTTGTATACGTGTTAATTGTTAAATACAATGAATCTAAGTTGTTTACCTTCAAAAGTTCTAATTCATGTAAAATATATTTAACCCAATCATTTGTATCCTGTTTTTCATTTGAACATATAATTTTATTATTTGAGGAAATTGCCAATACGCCTACAAAAATATTTTCATTTTTTTGAGCTATTTCAATAGATTTTTTCATAAATTTCAAAATAGTGCTTTCCATATTTAACCTCATTTTTTGAATAAATCATTAAAATTTGTATGTGTCAAATTTAATTCAATTGCTTTCCATAAATAAGTTGATACAATAGTTTCATAACCTTCCCATTTTTCAAAATTTTTTTGAATTAATTTATCATCTGGAATCTCATTTATATTGTATAGCCATTTAACTGTTCTTTTTATTGTTCCATCAGTTTTAGATAAAACATTTTCTCTACCAAGTGAGAAAATCAGATACATTTCAGCGGTCCATTTTCCAATTCCTTTAATTTTCGTTAAATCTTTAATTATATATTCATTTGACTGACATAAATAACTTTTAAAATCAATATTTCCATTAACTATTTCAAATGCCAAACTTTTTATGCACTTAATTTTTCTTTCTGATAACCCTAATGATTTAATTTCACTATTACTCACAGACAATATTTTTTTTGGTGTAATATTTTTATATGTTGTTTTAAATCTAGTCCAAATTGTTTCACGCGCCTTATCACTTATTTGTTGCCCAATAATGTATTTAATCAAGCAACTGAAACCATCTGATTCTATAACTAGCTCAGTATTTTTGATATATTTTATCAACATATTTAATTGATTATCAGTTGACATTAAATATCTAACTTTATCATTATTTAAAGTATATTTAACTGTTTTCATAAAAACTTCTCACGTTAATTAAGCAAATCAATAATATTACTATCCAAAATTCTTTTAAATATATGCCATGAAACTTCTTTTTCTGTTAATTCATCGTAGTTATTATTAATTCTATTAATTAAATCTTCACAAGTAAAAAATTTCACATCTTCAACTTCATCTTTTTGTAATTTCAAGGATTTAGTATCAATGTGTTTTAATATTAAGTAACATTCATCATAATGATTATTTATATAGCCGTTTTTATTATAAACTGATGTTGTACCGACTATATATTTAATATCGTCATCAGTGATTTCAATTCCCAATTCTTCCTTGCATTCTCTAATAACAGCTTGTCTACCAAACTCCCCGGTTCTTACATGACCACCAACAGTTACATCCCATTTTCCCGGCCATAATTTTTTATCCTTACTTCTTTTTTGAAGTAAGACATTAAAATTTTGATCAATTATAAAAGCATAAACTGCTCTATGCCAATATCCTTGACTATGACATTCTTGCAATGTAGCAACCTTTTCTGTAAATTCACCTAACTCATTTAAAACATCAATTTTTTCATCCATATGATTTCCTCCTTTATTATTTGTTTTCTTACGTAATAGTTTTATTAAAAATGTGGTACCAACACAGCAAACTACAAGTATATTATACCATATTTTGTTCTCTTTTTTTAACAAAAAATACCAAGAATTAATCTTCTAAGTATTCCTTAATTAGATTTAATATTTTATTATGTTTTTTAGCAATACAATTCTGAGTACAATTAAATATCTTCACTAAATTTTTTTGAGTTATTCTTTTAGTTTTAATACCATATAAACTACATATAATAAAGTTATCATCAATACTTAAATTATTTAATGAATCTTCTAATTCTTTTTTCATTTCTTTTTTTATTAACATATCAAGGATCTTTTCTTCTTTTAATGGAATAATATCAAGCAAGTATAAATCATCTTTTATTTGTAAATTTAAGAGTTCTTCATTTTATGAATACATTTTTTTGCGTATGTTATAAACTTAACATTTTAAAAGATTATAAAAATTTTCTTATTATTTCTATTTATTTTAAATTCACTTTTATATTCAAAGAAAAAACTTAGACATAATCTAAGCATTTTACACATTACCACTAACAATATATTTAAAATTCTTTTTATATAAATCCCATATATTAGCTTTCTCTATGCTTTCTTTAACAGTTATATCAAAACCATTTATTTTTTTACCATCTTTATATAATTCCAATACTCCAACTTTATCTCCTACATATACCGGTGCTTTAATTTTATTTATCTTTAATTTATGGTCATACTTACCTTCTTCATTAACGTCTACTAAATCAACAACATCATTTAAAAGTTTTAAATCTACATAATCTTTTTTACCATTATTTACTTTAACTTTACCTAATTTTATATTATTTTTAAATATAGTTTTTAATTTATAATTATTGTATCCATAATCTAAAAGTTCTACTGTATCTTTACTTCTTATCTCACTAGTTTCTTCTCCCATAACTACACTTATTAATCTCATATTATTTCTTTTAGCTGTTGCGGTTAAACAATAACCAGCATTATCAGTAAATCCAGTTTTTAAACCATCCAGTCCTTTATAATATCTTATAAGTTTATTTGTATTAACCATCCATACACTAGTTCCATCATTCTTTTTTAAGTATTCTTCATATATACTAGAATAATCTAATATTTTTTGATGTTTTAAAAGTTCTCTTGCAATTACAGCCATATCATTAGGACAACTATAATGATTTTCACTATGAAGTCCATGTACGTTTTCAAAATTTGTATTAGTAAGTCCTAATTCTTTTACTTTATTATTCATCAATTTAACAAACTTTTCTTCACTACCAGCAATAAATTCAGCTAAAGCTACTGCCGAATCATTAGCGCTTGCAATACATATACTTTTAATTAAATCATCTACGCTCATTACTTCACCAATATTTAAATATACTTGACTTCCACCCATATTAGATGCATTTTCACTAATAGTAACTTTGTCAGTTAATTTTATTTTTCCATTATCAATACTTTCCATTATCAATAAAAGTGTCATCATTTTAGTCATACTAGCAGGATACATATGTTCAAATGAATTTTCTTCCATTAAAATTTCTCCTGTAGAATATTCCATTAATATACTTCCTTTAGCATTAGTTGCAAAAACATTTATTGTCATTGCAAAAAAACACAACATAAATACTACAAATTTCTTCATAATTCACCTCTAGTAAAAGTATATAAAATAAAAATAATATTATGCTTATCATAATACTATTTTGTCTTTATTCTATTATTTACATCTTTAACAAAGATAGCATAGAATATACTTGCAAATGGTAATCCAACTAACATTCCGGGTATGCCAAACAAACTTCCTCCAACAGTAATAGCAAGTAGTGTCCATATAGGACTTAAACCAACACTTTTACCAACTACTTTTGGATATATTAAATTACCCTCTATTTGTTGTATAACAATAAATATTAAAATAAATAATAATGATTCACTAGGACTAACAGTTGCAATCAATATTGCACCAATAACCATTGCTATTAAAGCACCAAAAATAGGTATTAAAGCAGTTATAGATGTAAGTAAAGATATTAATAAAGCATATGGAAATCTAAATATACTTAATACAACAAAAAATATAACACCTAATATCAAAGCTTCTAAACATTGCCCTGAAACAAACTTAGAAAAAGTATTATTACTTAACGTACATATACCTAATATCTTATCTGATTTACTTTTACTAAAATAAGCATTTAATACTTTTTTTAAACCATATATTAAATATTCTTTCTGACTTAACATATAACAAGAAAAAACTAATGCTGTAAATAAAGTAACTAAACTACTTATAAAACTAGTAATAAAACTAATACTACCATTAACTAAATAATTAAGTATTTTAACTAATATATCATTTATATTAGTATTATCATTAAATACATCAATTATTTTCTTTTGTACATCAGGATAATTTTTTAACATATCTAATAAATAATTCTCTATACTTTTAAACATAATAGGTATATTTTTTATTAAACTTTCTATATTATTTACTAGCTCTGGTACTAATTCTAATAATATAAAAGTTATAGTTAATATAAATAATAATATAGTAATAGTAATAGATATAAATCGAGAACTCTTTTTATTAATTTTATTTTTAAATATTTTATTAATAAGTTTTTCTATCTTAACCATAAATATATTTAAAACAAAAGCAAGTACTATACCTAATATAAAAGGTAATAAAGCATTAACTAATTTACTAAATACTATGCTAACAAATTTAAAATTAGATATTAAAAGATATGATAAAACTAAAATACATACTAATGTTATAATTTTATTTATATCACTTTTTTTATTCATTAAAAATCAACTCCTAAAAAATATTATACCATTAAGATTATAATAGAAAAAGAGTTAAAATATGATAACTCTTTTATCCTCTCCAACGATTAACAATATCGCAATTTGATGAATATGGTGTTGGATCTGGCATATCCATTTTTATTAGTAATGGTATTTTAAATGCATTACCAAATGCTACTAATGTACCAGCTTGTAATGAATTTAATTTATCTATTACATCACCACTTATATTTGGTAACATTTTTTCTATATATTCTAAATCTTTTGGATGTGTCATTTTAAGTATTAAGAAATTAGACATTTGAGATACAACTGTATCACTTATTTCAACTGGTCTTTGACTAACTAAGTCTAACATAACACCATATTTTCTTCCTTCTTTTGCAATACGTTCAAATATATTATATCCAAGTAGGAATACATCATTATCTTTTACAACATATCTATGTGCTTCTTCTATAAATAAGTGAAATGGTATACTCGCTCTATCAGTTCTTGATTTAGCAAAATCAAATAACATTTTAGATAATATTTTAACTATTACTTTTGCTAAGTTATCATCTACACCTTCTAAGTTAACATTTATTATTTGACTACGTTTATTATTATTCATTATTAAATTAGATATATATGTTTCTAAATTAGTATATTCTGTAGCATTAAAGAATGCACTATTACTACTATTAGTTAATGAATTTAATCTAACTTTTAATATAATTGCTCCATCTTGAATTGTTTTATTTTCTTGAAATCCTTCTCCAATTAAAGTAAAGTTTAATGCATTAACTAAATCATTTAATGTAAAGAATGATTCTTTAGGTATTGTTATAGTACTTTCCAAATTATCATCAATATATTTATTTAAGTATTCATTTAATAATACCGATTCTCCAAATTCACCATTTCTATCAATTCCGAAACATTCACTAAATACTCTAGTATATCCTATACCTTGTAATTCAGCTTTTAAATTAAATTCTTCAGTACTACAACTAGTTACTATACTAAATATATCAGATTTTTTAGCAGTAGATGATTTATTTGAAAATAATACATTCATTATTGCTTTTGCAATTAAATGATTTTTTAACTTTTTAGAATTATCATCATTTCTAGCAAATATTCTAACTAACTTATACATTCTTTCTATTATAGTTATTTGTGCATGGTTATCTGCTTCTAAAAGTAATGCAATATCATCTACACTTAATAAGTAAACAGGAATAACTAACCTACCATCAGTTGCGTCTACTGGATTTGTAGTCAAAAATTTATACTGATAGTTAGGATTAATATTAGATAAATCTTTAAAAGCATTTTTATATTCTCCATAAGCATCAAAGAAAAATAAATTAGCATTATAACTCAAGAAATTCTTATTTAAAAATACATTTTGTATTATTCTAGAAACACTACAACTTTTACCGCTACCTGAATTTCCAAATATAGATAAATGATTTGAAAATAAGTCATTTATATTAGCATATATATTTTTATTAGGATATATTGGACTCTTACCAATATATATATTATTAACATTATCAGAACCTAATATTATATTTAATTCTTCATCATTAATTAATCTTAATGTACTAGTCAATGAAGGTTTCTTTATAGTACCTGCAATAAATTTTTCTCCTATAAATTGTCCTTTTAAATCAACATGTATAGTATTTTCTAATACAGTTCTTACTTCCCCTAATAATTTTGTATCACCATCTATAAATACAACATGTAAGTTCATTAAATTAGGTATAACTTCCGCATTTTTATTTATTTCTATTTCTACAGTTGAATCTGTAATATTTAATATTTTTCCAAACATAACTTTGACTCCTTACTATAAATAATTATAACATATTCACTCTATTATAAAACAATTAATATCATCATTTGACAATTTTATTTTACGATTAGTATACAATGTTGCAAGTATATCTCCAGCTTTTACTTTATCTCCTATATCTTTAAATATTTTTATACCAGCATTATAATCTATTTTTCCTTTATCATTTATTTTACCTGCACCAAGTCTTAATGATAGTTCACCAATTTTCATAGCATCTATTGATTTTAATACTCCGTTTTTTTCACTTTTAATAACAAGTTGATTTGCAACAATTTTTAATTTCTTTATATCTCCACCTTGTGCTTCACAAAATTCTATAAATTTTTTATATGCTTTTTTATTATTAATTACTTCATCAACTAAATTTCCTGCTTCATCAATGGTAACCTTTTTAGCAAGTGAAATAAGTATACTAGCTATTTCTTTTGATATATCATATAATCTACATTTTTCTCCTTTTAAAACTTTTATTGCTTCTTCAACTTCTAATCTATTTCCAATGCTATTAGATAATGGTGTGTTCATATCAGTTATTATAGTAACGACTTTTTTATTATAAACATTTCCTATTTTTTTCATCCAAGTACTTAGTTTAGTAGCATCTTTTTTAGTTTTTATTAATGCACCTTTACCAACTTTTATATCAATTAATATTATATCTGCACCACTAGCAATTTTCTTTGACATTATACTAGACGCTATAAGTGGTAAAGATTCTGTAGTTCCACTATTATTTCTTAAATTATATATTATCTTATCTAATGGAACTAACTTCTTAGTTTGGCTTGAATCAACAAAACCAACATTTTTTAAATTAGTTATAAATTGTTTTTTAGTTAAGTTGACATTAAATCCTGGTATACTTTCTAATTTATCAATTGTACCACCAGTTATTCCAAGACCTTTGCCACTCACTTTAGCCATATGACATCCACAAGCAGCAACTATAGGTCCTACTACTAATGTAGTCGTATCTCCAACACCACCTGTAGAATGTTTATCAATTATAATATCACTAACAGTACTTAAATCATATATTTCTCCACTTTTTATAAATATATCAGTCAAATTTATTGTTTCTTCTAAACTCATTCCATTGATAACTATAGCCATTAATAAACTAGACATTTGATAGCCTTCTATTTTTTTATTTAAAAAACCAGTAAAAGCATAATCTAATTCTTTATAAGTTAATTCTTTACCTAATCTTTTTTTATCAATAACATCAATTATATTCATATCACATTAACCTCTATTCTATATTTAATTCTATCATAAATTTACTAAAATATATACAAAAAGATAGCATTTTTGCTATCTAACTAAGTTTTGCTGTGTATAGATTTTTTTTTGTTTAACTGTTTAAAGCAACTTATATATTCCAACACATGCTACTTTATTTAATTAAATAGATTAATACTATCTCTTATCAAAATTTATTAAGTTAATTTCAAAATTATAATATTTATTTAAAAGAAACAATTATGAATCAAGAAATGACATAAGGTGTATTTTTTGTACCGTCACCAGATATTACTTTACTGCTGCCTTTTATAACATAAGCTGGTCTAAAATACATAAATTCATTATCACAACCTCTACACCCGCCACCAGTACATATACCAAAAGTTCTTTCCAAATCCATCGTCAATTCAGCACTTTGACTTACCTCCGAGCAATGTAAATTATGTCCATATATTCTATGTTCTTTTTCACTAGAATTAATATAATCAATCATTTTGTACTCTTCATAAAGTAATAAACCAAAATCGCTTTTTAATGTTTTTTCTTCACTACATTTAAAACTACTAGATTTAGATGTACACCATTTGTAATTTTTATCTATATAAGAACTTAGAATTGAACTATACTTATCATAATTTTCTTTTAAAGGTTTATAATAAAATGTATATATTGGAGAAAGAAAATCTACATTTTGATCTAGCAATAAAGCTGGAGATTGTAGTTCCGCTTTTTTTATTTCAAAAGAACGCGCAGTATTATCACTCCATCCATTGAAAGACAGACTAGTTAAATCAAATGTATAACCATTATATACATTAGGATGATTATAAACAGCTAAATATGCAGAGTTAATTTTATCATGATTTAACATACATATCTTACTAAGAACAGTATAATTATTCACAGGATCATTTTTAGCTGTTACATAAACACTATAACCATTATTAGATTGAGTTTTAATATTTTTAGCAATTTCATATGGTAGATAAAAACATTTTTCACCAATATCTTTAATTTCTCCATATGTTCTAGCACTCTTTAGAATTTCGACAGGATTTTCATCATCTTTATCAAAATATTCAGGAATACCACCATCTTCAACTATTTTTACTCCACCATTCTCAGTTGTTCTAACTATTCTAAATAATTTATCTAATCCTTGAAATTGTACATAATTATTTTTTACGTCACCCTTATAATACAAAACTCCTTTATTATCATCAGTTAATTCATTACCAAATATCAAACACAAAGCAGTTGTAGTTGTATTAAAACAATCTGTAGTAAAAGTTTGGTTTAATATTTTATTTATTAAAGCATCATTGTCATTAAATTCTTCTATATTTAAAATATTTGATTTACTACGGTTAGAACACAAATATAATGTTTTATCTGTTTCTATATTCCATGATGCTTCTAACTGATATTCATTATTTTCACAGTAATAACTATCTGTTTTACTTTCACTGCCATCTAAAAGCAAAACATAATAATCTTCATTATTTCCTAATTTTTTTGTATCTTTATATTTATTATAAATAACATTTGCATCTTCTTTTTTTATATATCCTTTATTAACTAAAACAGATAAAGATATTTTTACTCCACCTCTACCTTTTTTTATTTCACTTATATAATTATTTCCATCTTCATCTTTTTCTACATTTGCAAATACTTTTGCTGCATCTAATATATTTTTTGTTATTTTTTCGATATTTTTATCTTTATTATTTTTTAATAGTACCACTGTACTTATTGTACCAATCAATGTAATAATTCCAAGACAAATAATTATTTCTATTATTGTGAATCCTTTTTTATTAGATGAACTCATATTATTTTTTTGCTTACGATTCATAACCTAACTCTCCTTATTTATTTTGACAATATTATTATAATAAATATCTAATTTACAGCAAATAATCTGTCATTTTTTAATACACAAAAAAGATTATATATTTTCACTTCTTTATAACCCCCGAACAAATCTTCGAGGGAGTGTTAGTATATTTTTAGTACAGCCTTTAGAGGGGGCTCGATTTACAATAGCTTTACATAAATTTAATAATTTTAAAAGTGGTATTTTTGATAAAATTATTATAAGAAAAATAATTTTATGTCGAGAAAACTTTTGACAAATAGGCAATATTTTTATACCTTTAAAAAGTTTAATAATTATTATTTTCATCTTTTTTATGAACCGTAAATTAAAATATTTAAGATATCAAGTTCTTTTGCTATCCTAAATACATTCTACAATACTTTTTCTATCGTTACAATATTTTTTTCAATTTTTATAAAAATTAATTATATCATTAATAAGATTATCATTAAACTTTTTATTTCTAATCATCTCTATTTCAAATTTATATGGAGGATATTCTTTATTTTCTCCAACATATGGAGTTTCAAGAATTTTAGGAATATCCTTTAACCTATCATTATAAATAACATTAATTAAATTATCAAAACCTATTGTTCCATAACCTATATTTTCATGTCTATCTTTATGACTACCAATAACATTTTTACTATCATTTACATGAACACATTTTATTTTATTTATTCCTATAATACTATCAAATTCATTTAAATAATCATCAAATTTTGATATATCAATACCACTATCATTTAAATGACAAGTATCTAAACAAACACCAATATTATCTTTTTTATCTACTCCATCAATTATTGTTTTAATTTCATCTATATTAATACCACATTCAGTTCCTTTACCTGCCATAGTTTCTAAAAGAATCATAACATTAGTATCAATACTCAATATTTTATTTAATGCATAGCTAATGTTATTTAATGCTTTACTTCTTTCTATACTAACACTACTACCAGGATGTAATACCAAATATTTAATATTTAATGTTTCTAATCTTTCTATTTCTTGTCTTAAAAAATTAATACTAAAATCATACTTTTCAGGCTCTAAATCATTAGCAAGATTAACTATATATGGAGCATGACAAATAACTTTATCTAAATCCATATTATTTTCTTTCATTAAATTAAAAGCCAAAAAAGTTAGTTCGTCATCTATAACACATCTTCTAGTATTTTGTGGAGCGCCAGTATAAAACATAAATGTATTTCCACCATAACTAATACTTTCTTTAACACTTTTTAATAATTGTTCCTTACTATCAAAAGAAACATGACTTCCTATATACATTCTACTTCACCTATAATCATTTTATAATATTTCTTTTTATTTATCAACATAAGTGTTATACTAATTATGGTGATGATATGAAAAAAATATTTAAAGAACATAGTAAATTATTACTAATAATAACATTTTTAGAAATTATATTAAGTCTATATTTCCTAATATATTTTGGATATATGGATAGATTAAATTATATAGAAAGTAGTACCAAAACAATAAGTGACTTAGCACTATTAATACAAAATATGTATACTTCCACATGGTGGGCATTAATAATAAGTTTTATTATATTAATTAGTACATTAACACTAACAAGTATTATATTTAAAAAACAAGAATATCATTTTATATCTATAATATTATGGATTATGCTATTTATATTAGCATTAGATTTCACTAAATCTATTAATTATAATCTAAGTAATATTTTAATATTTATACCAATAATATTAATAAATATATTAGCTTACAAAAACGAAAAAAATATAAGTAAATAACAAAACTTATATTTTTTAATGCCAAAATTTCTTTGTTCTAATTAATTCTTTTTTTTGTAAAGTTAATTCATAATTTTTAAAATATTGTTTTAAAAAATTTAATTTATCAATATTTTCTTCATAAAACATATCAACAAATTCTAATACTTTCTTTATATTTATTTCACTATCATAAGCAGAATCAGGTTTATATTTTATTCTATCTATATCTTTATTAATATTATAATCTATATATTCCATATCAAAATTATCTTTATTTATAGTTAATATCATTTTAATTATTGCATTAATATTATTTTGCCATATAATTTCATTTAATGTACCATTAGGTCTTCTAAATTCAATGGTATTTCTTTCCTTAAATCTTTTAAAATTCATTTTATCTACGTATAATGCTTTTTTTCTTTTATAATATGATTCATAACTATAAACATTATTTTTACATAAAGTAGCATAATATCTAGCATTTTTTCTTATATTAATATATTCTCCACAAAGAAACCTATTTAGTATATCTTCATATAACATATAACATTTTAAAAACCTATCAAAGTTCTCTTCATTTTTAAATATTTGTAATCCTACATGTATATGTCCACCTGCATTACCTTTATTAGTTGTTGCCTTATTCTTTCTTAAAAATTGACATATTTTTCTTAAATCAATCCAATCATTTATAGTATCAATCAAAATACAACTATTTATTTCAAAACCCTTTACTGATTGTTCTTCAAATATATTATAAAAAATATTATTGTCTTCAAGAAAATAATATGTATCTAAATAATTTTCATAATCATCAAATTCTATTTCAACTCCAAAAGTAATCTTTTTATTAATACCAAGTCTATATCTATATTTAATATAATAATTTTCTAAAAACAAAAATAATTCTTTTAAATCTATTTTACTTAATCTACTAAATTTATTTATATTAAAATTATCATTATAATGATTATCACTTTTTTCTAAAAGTTCTATATTATCTTCTATCATTTTAATACTTTCTTTAATATACATTAAATCAACATCAGGTAAAACAGGTACATCATAAAAATTAGAAGAAAGTATTTTCTTATTATAATTTTCCAACAACTTTTTTTGTTTATATAATTTACTTACTAAAGATTCCATTTTCTCATCTCTTTTTTATTAAATGTTATTATAAATCAAATATAATATATTTACAATCATATTTTTGACTACTAGACAAATATTAAAAAAAGTATTATAATTAGTATATTCTTATAGCTTTGTAATTAATTTTTTTATTAGAGGAGGAAATCAAAATGAAAAATAATGATACAAGTACGCTTGTATTTGCTTTGGGTGGTTTAGGTGAAATAGGAAAAAACATGTATGTTGTTGAAACTAATCATGATTTAGTAATTATTGATGCTGGTGTTATGTTTCCAGAAGATGAATTATTAGGAATTGATTATGTTATTCAAGATATTACTTATTTAAAGCAAAAAGAAAAGAAAATTAGAGGTTTATTTATAACTCATGGACATGAAGACCATATTGGTGGTATAACATTTTTATTACAAAGCATAGAAGTACCACACATATATGCACCTCGTATTGCAGCTGATTTAATACAAAAAAAATTAGATGATAAAAACATGAGATACGATAATTTAGAAATTATAGATGGAAAATCATTTATTAAATTTAAAACTTTAAGTGTAGAATTTATTAATACTACACACTCTATACCAGATTCTTTTGCTATTGTAGTACACTCACCTGCTGGTATAATTATGACTACAGGAGACTTCAAATTTGACTTAACACCAATTGGTCCTATGGCAAATATTCATAAAATGGCAGAACTCGGTTCAAAAGGAGTTAAATTATTATTATCTGATAGTACAAATGCATTAAGTGATGGATTTTCAAAAAGTGAAAGTTCTGTTGACATAGCATTAGGCGATATATTTAGTAAAATAAAATCAAGAATAATTATTGCAACATTTGCTTCTAATATATATAGAATTAAACATATAGTAGAAACATGTAGAAAGAATAATAGAAAAATAATAACATTTGGTAGAAGTATGGAAAATGCTAAAGAAATAGCATTAAAGAATAATTTAATTAAAGATAGCAATATATTTATTGATGCAAACGAAGCTAAAAATTTAAAAAAGAATGAAATATGTATATTGTGTACTGGATCACAAGGTGAACCTTTAGCAGCTTTATCTCGTATTGCAAATGGTACACATAAACAAATTCAATTATTGCCAGATGATGTTGTAGTATTTTCATCAAGTCCCATTCCGGGAAATAGAGCTAGTATAAATAAAATAATTAATAAATTATATTTAAAAGGTGTTAAAGTTTATACTAATACTGAACTTGCTGATATACATACATCAGGTCACGCTAAAGGCGAAGAATTAAAATGGATGCTAAGAATTATAAAACCAGAATACTTTATGCCAGTACACGGTGAATATAGAATGTTAAAACGTCATAGAGACTTGGCAATAAGTTGCGATGTAAAAAAAGATAATATATTTATTATGAAAAATGGAGATGTTTTAGAATTAACTAAAAACAGTGCTACTTTAGGTAAAAAAGTACAAGCTGGTGATGTTTATGTAGATGGTTCTCGTATAGGAGACATTGGAAGTATAGTAATAAAAGACAGACAACTTATGAGTAAAGATGGAATATTAGTTACAATAATTAATATCGATCCAATAAAACATGAATTACTTATTAAACCAAATATAACTACTAGAGGTTTTATCTTAGTTAATGAAAATGCGGAATTAATTCATGAAATAGAAAAAAAAGTTAGTGATATAGTGACTAACTCTCTAAAAAACGGCTATAATTATATTAATTTAAAAAATCAAATTATATTAGACTTAAATCCATTTATAATAGATTTAACTGGTAGAAGACCAATAATATTGCCAGTAATTATGGAAATTAAAAACAGATAATCATTGAAATGCACCCCTTAGGGTAGACATCAATAAAAAAACAGTTCAAAAAGAAATGTGTTAAAATACACTTCCGAAAGGAGGTGTATTTTTATGGCTTTAAAAGGGCAAAAATTCAAAAAATATTCTCTTGAAGAAAAAGAAAAAATAATAAAAAAATATAATGAGGGAATATCAAGCTCATATTTGGAAAAGGAATATGGTATTTCTAACAATACTATTAGACAATGGAAATATAAATTAAGAAAAAATGGGACTCTTGTTAATCAAAAACGTGGAAGATTGAAAGAATCAAATTTAACTAAAGAGGATTGGAAAGAAAGATATGAAATATTAAAAAAATACCAGGCCTTCCTCAAGGCAC
>OIYG01000607.1_pt1 | contig 33694 bp, 29 predicted proteins | sample 1587861 | NCBI WGS metagenome assembly OIYG01 (sample SAMN03283272) | human gut metagenome | biome: human-associated habitat; material: feces | host: Homo sapiens | place: Peru | collected 2012 | reverse complement strand
TGCATTTTAGCATTTTTTTAAAACTTTATACCCATTCATAGGCACGAAGAGCCATTATTAAAGGAACATAATATTACTATTTATAGATGCCATGATTTATGGGATGTCTATCCTGAATATGGCATTAGAGATAGCTGGGCTAACACATTAGATCTAGATTTTGAAGAATCACAGGATCATTCTTATTATAGATATACTCATGATATTAATATGACAGTAGAAGAATGTGCACAGCATATTATTAATAAGATTAAACCATATCACCAGCAAGGTATAGAAATCATAGGAGATAAGACTCAAATAATACATAGATTAGGCATAGGTACAGGGGCTTGTACAGATGTATTTGAAATGTATGAAGAAGGTGCAGATGCATGTTTAGTCAGTGATGATGGTGTAAGTAACTGGATAGGTGTCCAGTGGGCAGTAGATCATGATATTCCACTTATAGTGATTAATCATATGACATGTGAAGCACCAGGTATGGAACATATGGTAGAGTACTTGTCTAAACAGTTTCCAGAAGTGACTTTTACCTTTGTATCCAATGATTATGGTATATATCATATGGATGAATAAGCATTTTTAAGCACGAATTTGAAAAAAATGAAGTATAAAAACAATTCATGATATGATAACTGTAGGGGAGGGATACGATGAATTGTTTTTTTAATGCCTTATTCATGTTTATTAATAATCCAGAAGTACGTGATATCAACTATCAGATTGCCTTAGGACTATTAGAGAATGGACATGAATTAGATTATTTAACTATTAATGAACTCGCAGAAAGATGTTTTGTTTCTACTTCTAGCTTAAATCGATTCTTTCGTATTTATGGCTATAAGAAGTATATGATCTTTAAAGCATTATTTTCTAGTCATATGCGTATTCGCTATGTACAGATACAAAATAGAATCAATGATAAAGATTATGAGATGCTTCATAAGGTATTTTCTAGTATTCTTAAATCAGAAGATTATGAAAGACTCATAGATACGTCATGGGTTAAAGAAGTATGTGAGATGATTTATAATAGTAAAAGAATAATACTTATTGGTTCTGATGAGATGGCTAGTTACTTTTCTAGAATGCAGATAGATTTCTATGTAATGGGGAAGCTTGTTGTAAAAGATAGTATATATAAAACAAACTTCTTTACTCCTGAGAAAGATGATTGTGTCATATTATTAAGTATGGAAGGAAGAATTGTAGACTTAAATCCTTGGTTACTTAATAAAATGAAAGAGAATAATCCAAAGATGATTACTATAGGACATTATGATTATTTACAGGATGCTTATGGACTTACTATTCCTCAAGGATTAGATGAAGTATTAGAGAATATGATCCTGGATTATTATATACAAGAAATTACATACTATTATGCGGAGAATTACTTATGATATTAGAACAGTTGAATATGTTAGATAGTATATCGGATAGAGAAAGCTATACTTATCGTATTACACATTATCTATTAGAAAATCGTCATTCTATTATTGAATATAAAGTAAATGATATCTTAAAAGACTTAGATATTTCTAAATCAACATTGAGACGTTATTCTATTGATTTAGGCTATAAGAATTTTACTGCTGTTCAATATCAGCTGTATTATGAGTTGTCTACGAGACCACTTTATCGTTCTTGTCAGTATGATGAGTCACTTTGGGATAAGATTAAAGATAAGAAAAGAATAATTGTTTTAGGAGATGAGAGTTCTCTTGCCCCATTACTTGTCTATAAGCAGATTTTCCGAGATACAAAAATACCTATAGATTTTCAGCTGTATCAATCTCTTCCTATGAAACAGCTGATACAGCTTAATGTGACATCGGATGATATTGTATTCTTTGTCTCTCTTTTTCATTCTAATCTAGGATTTGAATTAGGATATCTTGATGAATATATTACTTTAATGGAATCATTGGAACAAAGAAATATAGAACATATCTATATAGGGAAAGTCGCAAAGAAGAAGGAATTAAATGAAAACTATATAGAAATTGATGAGAGATGTATAGCAGATAGAATACATCATCTCTGTGTGATTTTTGAAAATATATATGGAATCTTAGATAATATACAAATGTAGTTCTATTTATGAACTCTTTTTGTTTAGAAAAAATAATGGTTATAAAATAAAAACTAAAAATATTATTTGTATTCGCTTACATTTTCTTTCCTTGATATATTGAATTTAGGGAGGAATTGAAAATGAATAAAGTATTAAGAAGAAGTGGTATGGCGTTTGTAGTGACAGGAATGGTTTTATGTAATATGCATGCTGTAAAGGCAGTAGAGACTGAAGTAAAGCCTTCTAAGGTAGATAATGTATATGTATATGATCAGTCAGCTCTTATGAATGAGTATACAGAGGCAGTGACATCTAAACCAACCTATATTATTTATCCAGATCAGGAAGTAGATGAAGCAGGTGCAGATCAGCTTCTTGATGAACTTGGAATGAAGGATCATTTAAAGAAGTATGCAACTGCAGCTTATATTGTGAATCCTGGAGAAGATGGTTATACAAAAGAAGAAGAGGATAACTTCCTTACAAGTATGGATTCACTGGTATTTGCGTCAGCCAATACAAAAGTTATTGGTGTGGGAAATGGTGCTGATTTTGTGAATAACTATGTATCTCAGAAAAACTGGATGCTATCTGGGGTAATGACATATGGTGGACACAAAGGAGCTACTCCAAAATATTCTGTACCATCTTATATTAGTAATAGTGAAATAGATGTAAAAGATCCATACATTGCGGCAAATCACGCAGATAATAAACAGACAGTAGGAAATATTGAAGTATATTCAAACAAGAATAATAAGTTTGAAAATGTTGTTTATAATTCAAGTACAGAAACTTTAGCTGAATCATTCAATAATGCATGGAACTATGTATTCTCTAAGAATGGTAGATTAGGCAATATTACTGGTACTTTCTATACAATGCCTGATTCAAAGGAAAGAACATATGAATACACTACTTTCTTTATGGCTGATAAAGTAGGTTTAAAGAGAGAAGTAGTAAAACAGGATTTAGATAATGATGGTAAAGATAGCTTATGGTATGAATACAATACTGAAGCAACATTAAAGGCTGAAAAGGGAACTGTAACTCTAGTATTATTACTTCATGGTAATGGGAATGATCCTAGAACTCAGATTGAAACATCAGGATGGGCTGAAGTAGCCGCTAAAAACAATATTATGTTAGTAGAACCTGAATGGCAGGGTAAGACAATTGGTGGATATAGTTTTGATCCTATGACAGAAGATGATAGTTCAACAGATAAGAATGATATCTTAACTATGATCGAAGTATTAAAGAAGAAGTATCCACAGATTGATACATCTAGAATTTATATTGAAGGATTATCTAGAGGTTCAAGAAACTCTTTACATATTGGTTTGGTTCATCCAGAAGTATTTGCGGGACTAGGTATTCATTCTGGAGGTATTAATCCTGAATTCGTAGAAGGTTTAGATAGTTATGTAACTAAGAACCAGGACAAATACGATATGCCAGTCTATATGGCTATTGGTACAAAGGATGTATTCAATTATTTACCAGTTGCGACAAATGCAGGTGGTGTGAATATCCAGGTTGCAATTCAGTATTATCAGAGATTAAATAATATGCCAGTGACAACTCAGTTTATTGATGATGGTTATTATGGTGTAGATAGTAATGCGTATACAACAGTAGAAAATGCAGGGTCATTATTAATTAAGAATAGAACTCTTACTAATGATAAAGGTGTTTCTATTTCACTCAATGCGATTGATGATTATGGTCATTGGAACTATGAACCAACTGCAGTAGAAATGTGGAAGTTCTTTAGTCAGTATTCTAGAGATGTGACTACTGGTGAAATTGTATTAAATAAGAAGGAAGATAATGCAAATAAACCAGGAAACAATGATTCAACACCTACAGTAAAACCTGATGAAACAACTGATGATAAGAAGAACGAAACAACAGAAGATAAGAAGAATGAAACTACTGATGATAAGAAGAAAGATGATAAAGTAGTTAAGACAGGTGATACAACAGTATTTGGATTATTTGCAGTTATGAGTATGTTAAGTGCTATTGCATTTATTACAATCAAGAAATATGCACGTTAATTATTAGGGGCAGCAAAGCTGTCTCTTTTCTGCTATTAAAATAAATTAATTTAGTATATATACAAATATAGTTCTATTTATGAACCCTTTCTGTTTTAAAAAAATAATGGTTATAAAATAAAAACTAAAAACGTTTTATGCAATCGCTTTCATATGCTCTTTCTGATATATTTATTACAGGAGGAAATGGACATGAAACAGATGAAACATGTATTTTCAGTTGTTGTAAGTGTTGCAATGATGGTTGCAATGGTGTTTGTAGTTCCTGTTCAGGCAGCAGGTAATTATGTAGCTCAGTTATATGGTAAAATCACAGATGCTGGGCAGGTAGTCAATAAAGTTGTAATTGACTACGGTGATGGTGTAAAAGTATCTGGCGCTGATAAAGATACTTATACAGTTCATGCAACTAACTATGTACAGATTGGTTCAAATAACGGGAAAGTTTATAGTGATGCTGATCGTACTATTGAAAAGGTAGAAGTTGCAGGTGGTAAGGTAACACTTTATATGAATGAATCAGAAGGTGCTACTTTAACTTGGTTATCTGAAAGTAGAAACTATCCAGGTAAGATTAATTATACTATTACTCAGAATGAAGCTTTAAAAGCAACTTCAGTAGATGGTAGAGACTTAGAAGATATCACTGGAGAAATCACTTGTGATAATACTGTTATTGATGAAGAAACAGCAAAGTTCACTTCAGTTAAAGGCTCTCAGGGAATCAACTATCAGTTCCATGAAGCAAAAGGTGCTGATAAGTTAGTTGTTTGGTTCCATGGTAATGGTGAAGGGGACTTAGAAGGTTATAATACTCAGAATAACGTTGCTCAGATGCTTGCAAATAGAGGTACTGTTGCTTGGGCTACTGATGAAGCTCAGAACATCTTTGGTGGTGCTCATGTAATGAGTTTCCAGGCACCAGCTACTTGGTACTATGCTCAAAGAGATAATTTATTAGAAAAAGCTAAAACAGAAATTGAAGAAGTTATCAAGAAATACAATATTAACCCTAATAAGGTTGTAGTAAGTGGATGTTCAGCTGGTGGATATATGACTACTAGAATGTTGATTGCATATCCTGATTTATTCTCTGCAGCTATGATCAACTGTCCAGCATTAGATACAGCTGCAATTAGAGGTGGAGAAACTCCTACTGATGAAGAATTAGCTAGCCTTAAGAATTCTAAGACAGCTATCTGGTTAGTACAGGGTAAGACAGACTCTAGCGTTAAGTCAGAAGTATGTTCACAGAGAATCTTTAAGATCTTAACTGATGGTGCTGAATTAACTACTACTAGAGTAGAACAGGAATTTAATTCAAGCTTCACTGCTAGTGAAACTAAAGATGGTAAATATAAATTATCATTATATGATACAGTAGATTTAGAAGATAAAGTTGACTCATTAGGTGAAACTAGACCTTGTGGTAAACTTAAATTTGAAGAAGATTATAATTTAGATGGTGTGAAAGAAACAGTTAAATACAGTGACCATTGGTCTTGGATTTATACTTTAAGAAATAATCCATCTGATGCAACAGGTACTCATATCTGGAATTGGGCAGCTACATATATGAAAGATGCTACTCCAGTAGAACCTGAAAAGCCTACTACTCCAGAAAACAAACCATCAACAGATACAACAGATAAGACAGACACAACAAACAAAACAGATACAACAAACAAGACTGAAACTACTAAGAAGGATCCAGCAAAGACTGGTGATACAACTACATTTGCAGCTTATATCGCAATGTTTGTAGCAGCCGCTTTTGGAATCATTCTTATTAGAAGAAAAAGAGCTTAATACGCACTAAAGCAGGTCCGAGGGGACCTGCTTTTTAATACTCTTTACTAGCTGCAATAAGATAATGTCTCGCATTCGCACTTTTTACTTGTTTTGCACGTTGTAGTAGACATTCTTTTTTTAGTTCTTTATTGTCTATGAGTTCTAATAATTGTAAAGCTATTTGATATTGTGAATGAGACATACAGTCTTTGATCTTTTCTAATAGTTTTTCTTCACCTATGAGTTCTAACAATACACTATTATATTCCTGATTGCTGACAGGTAATAAATGGGCAGGATCACCATCAAACCATCCTACATAGCCTGTATAAACACTTTTAACAGCCCATTCTACAGTTCCATAATATTCCTGTAGGTAAGGTGAGTTCTTAAGTTCTTTTGGTAATGAAACAGTTTGTACTGTTTCATCTAGAGTAAGACCTTTATTAATACAATCTAGGGTATTAAAGAGAATATATTCGATAGCTTCTTTAAACTGACCTACTTGGTTCTGGATTAATTCTTTGTTTAATAAAGGATGTGTATGACCTGGTAATAGAACATTTGCATCAAAAGAAAGAATAAGGTTTAAAGAGTCAATCCATGTAGCAAGGTCTCTGTATTGTGTACCTCTAATAGCATATAATGCTGGAAAAACAGCATAATAATTATCACCTGTACAGAGAACCTGATCATCATTCATCCAGATACAGATCTGATCATCAGTTTCTCCTGGTGCTCTATATAACTCTAGATGTATGCCATCAATATCTCTTATGACTTTATCTTCAATATATAAAGTAGTAGGGGAGATAAAATCATAGCATCCATGACCAGTAACCTTACCTTCTCTTATACCAATACCTTGGCATATTGCTTCTTCATTTGTAAGAGTATATCCATGTTGATATGTTCCTCTTTTTCTTAATCCTTTATCAATCTTTTCATAATACTTTAAAGGTGTCTTAGAAGGTGTAAAAGCTATGACTTCTTCTACAGTATCTCTAAAAGTACCTGCACCACCTCTATGATCTGGATGACCATGAGTATAGATTAATGTTTTCACTGGTTTATCTGTATACTTTCTTAAGTCATTCAATAAGTCTTGTGAATATTCATTAGAGTCTAGAGTATCTATTAAGATAACAGAACTGTTACCTATAATAGCAGTTGCATTACTATGACCATAGGAATAGAAGAATAGAATGTGATCATTGATTTCATAGAGATGTTTTTTAAATGTTTCTTGTGTATGTTTGACTAGTAGTTGTTCACTCATGTTAAATACCCTCTTGTATGTATTCTACTAGAGAATTAGATAGGAGGGTAGTAGGCACTTTGAGGTAAGTATTAGAGGCTCATGATTTCATTCGTCAGTTTGCTGAAGGTAGATTAGATCTAAAAAGATTTTTTATGTGCTATGATTTTGAGAAATCACAATAAATGATTCAATGAAATGATGAGAAAAAGTATCAATATAATAAAATAATGATATTAAGCGTGGAATTTAGTTTATTAAGCCTAATTAATGAGAAAATTCTCATTTAATATCAAAATATATTGACACTATTTCACAACTAGAATATAATCATATCTGTAAACACTTACAAAGGATAGAAAGGACATTGTTTATGGAAAAATTAAAAGCTTTTTTTGACAAGTTTCAAAAAGTAATGGAAGAAAAAGTTGTACCAGTAGCAACAAAGATTGCTTCACAAAGACATCTTGCCGCATTAAGAGATGGTCTTACAATTTTAATTCCACTTACAGTTATTGGTGGTATTTCACTTATGATTGCGAACCCACCAGTTGATTTAGAGGTTATGAAACCTACTAATTTCTTCTTTAGTTTTTTAATCACATGGAAGACATGGGCTACTCAGTGGTCTTCAATTCTTACAATTCCATTTAACTTAACAATTGGAATCATCTCTGTATATGTAGTGCTTGGTGTATCATATCGTTTAGCACAGCATTATGAAATGGAAGCTTTCCCAAATGCGATTACAGCATTATTTACTTTTTTATGTATTGCAGCAGTTCCACAGACTATTAAAGATGGTAGTTATATCAATTTAAGTGGTCTTGGTTCTGGTTCTATGTTTGCAGCTATTATCGTTGCACTTGTTGTAATTGAAATTAACCACTTCATGATTGAGAAAAATATCAAAATCAAAATGCCAGCCGGTGTGCCACCTATGGTTGCTGGTCCATTCGAAGTCTTATTGCCAATGGTTGTTGATATTTTATTCTTTATCTTCTTAGATCAGGTATGTATTGCAACATTAGGATCTGGTCTTACTAATCTTGTATTTACTGTTTTCTCACCACTTATCTCAGCGACAGCATCATTACCATCTATGTTATTTATCGTATTATTAACAGTAGTATTCTGGTTCTTCGGTATTCATGGTGATAACATGGTAAGTGCTATTACTACACCAATTTTCACTGGTAACTTAGTGGCTAACTTAGCTGCATATAATGCAAACAAAGAAATTCCAAACATTATTGCAGGTAACTTTACATTTATCTTTGGATTAGCTATTGCTTATCTTGCAATTTTATTTAACTTGAACTTTGTATGTAAGAATAAGAGATTACGTTCATTAGGACATTTAGCAATTCCATCATCATTATTTAACATCAATGAACCATTAGTATTTGGTGTTCCAACAGTATTAAACATTTTAACATTCATTCCAAGTATGATTTGTGTCGCTATTAATTTAGTTGTTGCATATTTATCAACAGCTGCAGGTCTTATGAATAAGACATGTATGAGTGTTCCTTGGACTCTACCTGCACCACTATATGCATTCCTTTCAACTATGGATTATCGTGCTATTATTATTTGGTTTGTCTTATTTGCAATCAACATTATTATCTTCATTCCATTTATGAAATCTTATGATAAACAGATGGATTTAGAAGATGAGAAATTATCTGAACAGGGAGAATAGGGTTATCCTATTCTCCAGGTTTTTTAAAGGAGGACATATGAGAGTTAGACAAATTTTAGATTTATTAGAATCACAAGGTGAGTGGGTCAATAGAAGTTGTACAAGAGACCGCATTCTATTTGGTGATGATCAAAAAGATGTGAATAAAGTAGTTGTTTGCTGGGTTGCTACTAAAGAAATTATTCAGTATGCAATAGAACATGATGTGCATTTCATTATTACACATGAAAATGCATTCTATATGGCATCAACATCACTTCCTACAGCTGTTTATAAAGCACAGAAAGAAAAAGAAGCATTATTAGAAAAACATGATATTACGTTATATAGATGTCATGATTTATGGGATTTATATCCAAAATATGGTGTAAGAGATTGCTGGGCAAAAGTATTAGATTTGAATTTCGAAGAGTCACATGATTATTCATTCTTAAGATTTGCGAATGATGTAAATATGACAGTCGAAGAATTAGCACAGCATATCATAAAGCAAATCAGACCTTATTATCAGTATGGCATTGAAGTGATTGGTGATAAGAACAAAAAAATAAATAGATTAGGAATAGGTACTGGAGCATGCACAGATGTTTTTCAAATGTCTGAACATGGAGTTGATGCCTGTTTAGTAAGTGACGATGGTATCAATAACTGGACTGCGGTTCAATGGGCGATGGATAATGACTTACCTCTTATTGTTATTAATCATATGACTTGTGAAGCGCCAGGAATTGAATGCCTTGCTAAGTATCTCAATGAACAACTTCAAGAAGTTTCATTTACTTATGTTCCTAACAAATATGGTATTTATCATATAGAAAAATAAGCATCTCTTAATTGAGGTGCTTATTTTCTTTCTGAATATAATCCGTAATAGTATGAAATGATTTCTGCGAAAAAGTGAAGAGTTGTTCTATTATCGAATTGTTTTAAAACAGTTGTTTGACTTCTAGGTTCAACAGTAGAAGGTAGATAATAAACCATATTGGCATAATTCTTTAATGTCGTGTCATTGTTCATTGTAATAAGTACAGTATATGCACCTTTTCGTTTTGCTGTTTTAAGCAAGTCTAGATAAGTATTTGATCCTGAAACACTAAAGATAATAAGTAAATAATCTTTTGATAGACAGTTATTAAGATATGTGAACTGAGGTTGATCTGTTACAGCTTCGAAGAACTTATTGTATGAATATAAGGAATATACGAGCTGACTAGCACAGAATGAAGAGTTACCAATACCTAGAGATTTTACATAAGGATATTCATCTAATAGCTGTGCTAACTCTTGTAATTGTCCATCATAGGAAGAGTTACCTATTTGATTAATAGTGAGTGCATAATTATTAGATATTTGTGAAAGAATAGTGTTTTGTGTGTTTTCAACATTATCCACATTTTCATTTTTATAATACTCTTCAACAGAATATTTGAACTCTGAATACCCTCTATACTCAAGTTTTTTAGCAAATCTAAGCATTGCGGATTTAGAAGTTTGACATAGTTCACCTGCTTCAATGATATTATGTTCTATAATGATAGAAGGATCTTTCATTATGAGAGTACATATTCTTTTTTCTGTTGGTGTGAGATTTGTATAATAAATACTGATTTTTTCTTTTAAGTTCATATGATGTGTACCCCTTTAGGTGTATTATACATGATAAATGGCTATTATATATGAAGTTTTTATAATGTTTCATATTTCTACTTGGATATTGTTAATTTATCGTATAAAAAAGCTTATTTGTATGCGAATTGGTAGTGTAGATGAATCTTGATAATTATTAAGGGAAGGCATGAGTTAAAATAATTGTTCTTGTACATGCAACTGTTGTTAGATAAGATTAATATAGCGTAATATATTTATAAGAGATTATTATATAAGGAAGTGAAATAATGGTAGAAGTTGCTTTTGAAGACTTACAAAATGCTGATTTGCAAATCGGTTGTGTTTATAAAGGTGGGACAGCCCCGAATTTAGGCTCTGATCCTTTATCACATCTTTTTCCGTGTGGAAACGCTGGTGGATTTAGGAGAGTGAATAGAAGAGATGGAAGCAGACTACCTGCTTATGTCATTTTATATACTTCTATGGAAGAATTAGAATGGCCAGACTTTCTTGATGAGAAAACAGGTGTATTCAGATATTATGGCGATAATAGAAAACCTGGAAATGATATGAGAAACACAAAGAAGAAAGGTAACCTTTTATTGGAAGAGGTATTTGAATTACTTAATAGTAATAATCTAGAAGATATGCCACCTTTCTTTGTGTTTAAAAAAACTGGAAATGGAAGAGATATACAGTTTTTAGGTTTAGCCGCACCTGGAAATAGTAATATATCGCCAGGTAGAGACTTAGTTGCATTATGGTGTTCATTGAATGGCCAAAAGTTTCAGAATTATGAAGCTTACTTTACAATACTAGATACTAAGGGGAAAGGTATTTCTAGAGATTGGATTAAATCTTTATCTGAGAATCATTCGGCAAGTATAGATGTTGCACCTGATGTATGGAAGAAGTTTATTTCTCAAGGTAGAGATGGGATAGAAGCATTGAAGGCACCTAAGATTATTCATATTCCTAGTAAGTGTGACCAATTACAGTGTGATGATGAAGGCAAGAAGTGTGTTGATGCTATTAGGGAACATTATGAAGATAATCCATATGGCTTTGAATCATGTGCGATAGATTTATTGATGAAAATGGATAATCATTTTGTGGATTTCAATCTGACTCGTCCATGGAGAGATGGCGGAAGAAATGCTATTGGATACTATTCCATTAGTAGTGGTGGTAAAGTGAATGCTCCATTAAAGATTGATTGTGCATTAGAAGCTAAGTGTTATTCTGAAAATAATGGTGTAGGTGTAAAACAGATGTCTAGACTTATATCTAGAATTAGATATAGACAGTTTGGTGTTTTAATAACAACAAGTTATGTTGATAAGCAAGCTTATCAAGAGGTTGTGGAAGATGGTCACCCTATATTAGTTGTTACTGCAACAGATATTGCAAGAATACTTAGAATGAATTCTATTACTAGTGAAAATATAGATGAGTATTTGAACAGTATCGATAGTAGAAGAAAAGAATGGGAACAATACAAATAATGACAAATATATTTTTGAGAAAGAAGAGGTAATCTATGCGTCCAGATTATGATGGTGTCAAATTTTATGGTAAAGAAGATATGGGGAATGCTATTCAGTTAAAAAAGGCGGATTCTATCATATTTGCTTTTAATAAAAATAGTGAATATACTGATATTAATGCTGTAATAGAATTGTACAATATACAGCAATTATATGATGCAGGTATCACTTTGAAAACTTGGACGAAAGAGGAGTGTTTTAATAGAAAACAGATAGTTAATTCAATGACATCTGCAATAGGCAGATTATTCTCAAAAATTAATGAAAATAATTGGCTTGACTATGTAAACAAAGTGGCAAGTATCTACGTTAATGATTTTTGGGCTTTATTTGCTCGTTTTGAAGTTTATAAAAGAGTGAATTCAGAATCCTTTGCGATGTATCTAAAAAATCAAGAATCTCCATTATGCGCTATATTAAAGCAAAGGAAAATTGTAAATGCTTATGATGATGGAATAGCATTTATTCTGCGTGAATCACATAAGACTGCGCAATTATTATCTGCAAAATATTTGAAAGCTGAGTCGATAGACTATTATTTTCCAAAGAGCTTTAAATCTTCGGAATATGAAAATATTTTTCAAAAATACATTGATTCTGACAATGTAGATCCGAATGTTTTGTATTTGATTATGGATGCACAGTCATCCGATGGATGCCCAATTAGTGATAAATTAAGATTAAATGCGAAACATAGATTTCAAAGATTTTGGCAAGAAAATAAGGAAGATGTACATTCGGTTGGGTATGGTATAGTTATCGAATTTATAAAACAAGACGAAATGGAAAAATGTGAAAATCAAGGCGATGTTAAAATAATTACATATGATGTGAGATGGTTTGAAAAATATCTCGATTATCCAACAATTTTAAATAACTTTATTTATGTATTTGGGATGGCAGATTGGTTTTGCAGAAGTAATTTTGTTTCGCTAGAATTAGATACAGGTGTGTTTGAATAAATTTTTTCCGTTAAAGGCAAACATTCATATATTGAAAATGTAAATTTTAGATTCAAATCAGATTTATTTGCATTACAGATGAAGCGTTATATTGAATTCTTAAATGAACATGGAATAAATAGTGAGAAAGTATTTAAATGGTTCTTTGAAGAATATATGATAGAAGAATTTGCAGCAAAAGGATTTCGCTTTACACCGTCAACTGCTACTACGTACCTTGAAAAATTCAAGAATTTGGCTTCTGAAATGGAAGGTGTTTTAAAACAATTTAGAATGTATGTTGAGAGTGAAGAGATTGACCGCGAATTATATGAAATGTCATCAGAACATTTATTTGTTGATAATTTACCAAGTTTTATAGAAAACAAGTATGCTTATTCAAATGACAAAAGCACTATTAAAACAGAAATGTTTCTGCTGTTTTCTGAGCAGGCGGCCTTATCTATTGTAGAAAGAACAAAAGATAAATATTCTACTTTATATGAGCTTTTAGTCAAAGAAAAAATTCATTATTCTGAATTTGAAGATTATCAAAAAGGTGATATTGATTGGCTTATAGAGCAAGGCGATTTAAATCTTACAGAGGATGGAATAGTTTATCTTAGAAAACCTGTTGTGATTTTAAAAGATTTATATGATCATGAAGTTATTTGTGAGTCTAAAATACCTTCCTATAAAGAGATTCTAGATGAAATGGTTGGAAAAGGTAAATTGGTTCGTTCCAGTGCTTTATTTTCAAAACCTGAAGTAGATTATCTTAACTATGCATTGAACAAGTCGTCGTTTAGTAATGGATTAGATTTAAGAAATAAGTATCTACATGCTACATATCCAATGGATACAGGAGTGCAATATAGAGATTATATAGAATTACTTAAAATAATGGTTCTTATAATCATTAAAATAAATGATGAATTTTGTGAAAGAGATAAGATGAAAACGGATAAAGATACGATTGAAAAAGAATGATTCAAAAAGCAGAGTATCCATAGGGCTACTCTGCTTTTATAATCTCTTCTAATCTAGGCTCTAATGTATTAATGATGAATGTTACTAATGCATTACCCATCATAAAATATCTCTGTCTATCAGTCATTCCTGTATTAGTCCAGTTATCAGGGAAATGCTGTAATCTTTCAGCTTCCACTGGAGTGATAATTCTCTTTTCTCCTGTATCTAAGTCTGCAACAACATGACTACTTCTATTCACTGTACCTTCACTTGTTAACATAGTTCTACTTGGTAAATCAATATTTTCAGGATAAGCAATCTTTCCTTCAGAGAAGTTATAAGTGAAACCTTCTGCATTTGTTCTTGTGATTCGTTTAGCACCTTTTAAGTATTCAAACTTCTCTTTCTGTTTATCATTTAAGTAGAATTTCTTATTCACATTATGAAGTAAAGTATCCTTTAAAGGAATCGGTTCTTTGAACTGAGGTTCTGTCTTAAAAGTCACAACTTCTCCATTCACCATGCAGCCTGTATTTTCGAAGTTTGCATGGAATTTTTCAGTCATTTCTACAGTATCTTCATAAGAAGTCACATCATAAGTTCTAATAGGAGTATCAATCAAGTTGATTGGGAACTGTTTTGCAAACAATCCTTCCTTTGCGATAATATCCTCAATATTTATATCAGAAAGTGTATTTGCATACTTTGTATCTTTTCTCCATGCAAAAATGAATGTTCTTCTTCTTCTCTGTCTTGCTCCATATTCAGCAGCATTGATAACACGCCATTCTACATCATAACCTTCATCGTTGAAAGTTCTGAGCATAATACCAAAGTCTCTACCACGCTGTTTAGAAGGTGATTTAAGTAATCTGTCTACATTTTCTAATAATACAAAAGGTGGCTTTTTTACACGTAAAATCTTTGCAATTGACCAGAAAAGAACACCTTTCTTACCTTCAATCCCTTTTTCACCACTAAGAGATCTTGCTACTGAGTAGTCCTGGCAAGGAAAACCTCCTACAAGAAGACTATGATTAGGAATATAATCAGTATCCTCGTCTAAGTGAGCTACTTCTTCTTGAATATCTGTATTGGAAGTATGCTCTTCGCCAAATCTTGTACAATAGCAGTTATATGCAGGTTGTGTTTTTGTAGATGGTTCAAACTGATTTGCCCAAACGAATTTCCAATTTCTATTTTCAATAGCTTTATCATTTTCATCAAATGATTTAATATCATTTAATCCTACTCTAAATCCACCTACACCGGCAAATAGTTCTACAACTGTTAGTTCCATGTATACTTCCTCCGTCTTATGTTATAATATAATTACATTTTTATATATGAATGCGTTTCACGCCTATTATACAAAAAATTTAATCGCTTGAAAAGATCAATGGCGCATAAAAATAAAATATTTTACCATTTTTTCTGGAGGATTGTAAATATGGATAAAGAAAAAAATAAAGTTTATCAAAGCATAGAAGAACTATTGGAAACAGCTCAGTCTTCTTTGGGTGTTCCTTTTAAAAAATATGATGTGAATAATCGTTTAAACGGCGGCAATAAAGGAAAGATTGGACAGGTCATTGAAGAAGGATTATTCCATAAGGGCATTGATAGCCGACAAGAAGCAGACTTCCCAGAATTAGGAGTGGAATTAAAAGTGACTCCAATGAATAGAGTAGGAAAAGAAAAGGATATGGTTTCAGCAAAAGAAAGACTAGTTGTCACAATGATCAACTATATGAAGGATTATAATGTCTCTTTTGAAGACAGCCATGTTTTAGACAAACTTAATAAAGTGCTTTTAATGTTCTATTTCAATGAGCCTGAGAAGATGAACTATGATTTATGTGTAGATAAGATTTTTCTTTATCAATTTAAAGACATACCAGAAGAAGATAAGCAGATCATAATTAACGACTATAACATTATTATTGATAAGATTAAAAGTGGTCATGCTGAAGATATTTCTGAATCAGATACATATTATCTAAGTGCATGTACAAAAGGGGCTACTGCAGCTACTTCTTTTGTTGATCAACCATTTAGCTCAGTTAAAGCTAAAAGAAGAGCGTTCTCACTAAAGCCTAAATATATGACAGCTTTATTAAGGTCGCAGGTATTTAATGACAATGCCATTACAAAAGAGAGCTTGATGAAAGCGACTGGTATAGTAGGAAGAGATAATATCTTTGATAGGATGATAGAATATTTGTTTACGCCTTACTATGGTAAGTCACTATCTGAAATAGATGGTATGATTGAAACACCAGTGAATAGAAAATCTCTTAATTATTTGAGAAGTTATATTGCAAGAATGATGAATGCTTCACCAGAAACTAAGAGTAAAGATATTGATGAATATTATGATGAATTCTATAAAGCAAATATTAAGATCAAAACAATCCGTATTAAGAAGAACGGAACTATAAAGGAATCAATGAGTTTCCCTGCTTTTAAGTTTAAGGATATTGTAGAAGAGAATTGGGAAGATTCTGAATTAAGAAATAAGTTCATTAACGAAAAGTATTTGTTCTGTGTATTTGATGAAATAGACGATTCTAAATACGAATACAGATTTAGAGGGGCTTTCTTATGGGCAATGCCTGAAAGTGATTTGGACGGAAAGGTACGTGAAGCTTGGGAGAGAACGGTATATCTTGCAAAGCATGGAATAGAATTTACAATCAGTGAAAATAAGAACGGACCAATTGTACATAATAATCTTCCATCTAAAACTGATGATTTGATTGTTCATGTAAGACCACATGCTAATAAAGCAATTTATGTGTTCAAAGATGGTACAACAATCGGTTCAGGAAATGCACAGACTGATGGTGATGAATTACTTGATGGTACTATCATTACTAAACAATGTTTCTTCTTGAATAATGATTATGTATTAGGGTTAGTGAATAAATATTTACCTTTAAAAGATTAAGAAGGTGAGAATATGCCTGATGTATTTACTAAAGAACAACGTTCAAAGGTAATGAGTCGTATTCGCGGTAAAGATAATAAACCTGAATCGATGGTAAGGAAGTATTTGTGGCATCATGGATTTAGATATCGTAAGAATGATAAGAGTCTGCCAGGTACTCCTGATATTGTGATTCCAAAATATAGGACAGTTATATTTATTAACGGTTGTTTCTGGCATCATCACTATGGTTGTAAGTATGGAAGATATCCACAATCAAGAAAGGAATATTGGATAAAACATATTGATAGAAATGTGGAGAATGATGTGAAGAATTATAACCTTCTTCAACAACTTGATTATAAAGTGATAGTGGTTTGGGAGTGTGAGATAAGAGAAGATTTTGAACACAGAATGAAACTACTCATAGAAGAAATAACACAATGAAGGAACACTCTTTAGTAGGATGTTCCTTTTTCTATTTCTAAAACTACACATTTTTACACTAAATATTAAATTTATGTTATATTAATTAATGTTAGCACTTACATAGGGAGGGTGTACTAATGATTCAATATGAAAAAGTAAATGATGACTTTAACTTACCTATAAGACTCATACGATTTGAAGGTGATATAAGTGAACCTGTACATAAACACTGGCATAATAGCCTTGAAATCGTATTACCTATATGTAGTGAAGATTTTGCATGGGTAGATGGGAGATACTATAAACTCTATCAAAAAAACATGATGCCTCTCATAATAAACTCTAGAAGTATCCATGCCTTTGAACAAGGAAGGCCTAAACCCTATATAGGGCTAGCCTTACAGATTAACTATCGCTTCTTGAAAGAACTTTATCCAGAAATAGACCACATATACTTTAAACAGCCAGATGAAGAAGTAGGTATGTTGATTAAAAAGCAGCTCTTTCTAATAAATGAATACTATGAAACAGAAAGTAACCACAAAGACTTACTCATATATTCTGCTTTATATCATTTAATCTATTTATTAGTAGAACATCTCTCTGTAGAAAAGAAAGATAAAGTAGAATTAAAGAGTGAAAAGAATAAACATCGTATTACTTCTATTATTAATTATATTGATGAAAACTATCAGGAAGACCTAACCATAGAATTACTTTCAGAAGTATTCCACTTATCAGAAGGACATTTGTCTAAACTCTTTAAAGAAAATCTAGGTATGACAATAAAAGCCTATATATCTCAGGCACGTGCAAAAGAAGTAAGACAAGCACTTCTTGCTTCTGATCTACCACTTATCGATATTGCGATTATGTGTGGGTTCCCTAATGTAAAGTCTATGAATAAAGTATTCAAAGACTTGTATCATTGTACCCCTAAACAATTTAGACATGATTGTAAGTAAATGCAGGTTTATTCCTGTATTTTTTTATAGAATTAATTTGAATGAGGGTGACAAATATATATATATCTTTTGTTAAGAGTGACAGGAATTATGCATAAATTGCTATAAAAAAACTTAATCGGTGACAAAAATATAGAAATAATCATATTTAGATAGTAAGGAATAAATTCATGGTGCTTATTTGTCACTTTGCGGTGTCATAACTGTGGGATGTAAAGTAAAGTGCTTTCATGTATAGTATAAGTGCAGCCGGTTGAAGAATTTGAGAAAGGGGAGAAACAGATGGAAGATAAAATTATAAATCTTGAATGTATTCATTTGAATCTTACTGTTAAAAGTAAAGAAGAATTATTGAATCTTTTGTCAAAAGATGCAGTTAAAGTAGGAGCAGGTGATTCAAGTGAAGATATATTGGAAGATTTATGGAATAGAGAAAAAGAATTACCTACTGCTGTAGGGAAAGGAATTGCTATTCCACATTGTAGAAGTAAATCTATTAAATCTTCTAAATTGTTATTCTATCGCTTAAATAAAGGTATTACTTGGGATGTTAATGAAGAAATTAATTTAGCATTTGCTATTTTAACACCAAACGGTGAAAATAATCAGCATTTAGTTTTATTATCAAAAATCTCAAGACATTTACTAAGAAAGAATTTCTTGGAAATGTTAAAGAATGGTTCTGAAGAAGAAATTGTAAATAAGATTTTAGAAATCACAGGAGAATAAGTTATGAAAAAAATTGTAGCTATTTGTGCATGTCCTATGGGAGTAGCACATACTTATATGGCTGCTGATGCTATTGAAGATGCAGCTAATTGCTTAGGTTATGCAGTTAAAGTAGAAACTCAGGGTGCTTCGGGAATTGAAGATAAACTAAGCCCTTCTGATATTAAAGAAGCAGATTTAATTATTATTGCAAGTGCCGTTAAGATCAGCCAGAGTGATCGTTTAAACGGGTATGAAGACAAGATTGTAAAAGTAGAATTAAAACAAGCTATTAATAATAGTGAAAATATTATTAAGGAACATATTTAAAGGAGAATAAGATTATGGAAGAAAAGCATTCTGTTTGGAAAGATTTCCAAGAACACTTAATGACAGGTATTTCTTATATGATTCCAGTTATTGTACCAGCTGGTATTATTATGGGTATTGGTATTATGATTGGACAGTTTATTGGAGTAGATGCTAATAGTGCGAAACTATTAACTTCTGCTGATCCTGTTTTAAAATTCATTGGGTGGATCACACAGGTAGCAGGTGCTGGAATGATGGGATTAATGTTCCCAGTATTCGCAGCATTCGTATCATATAGTATTTGTGATAAACCTGGTTTAGCTCCTGGCTTCATTGGTGGTTACTTAGCTAAAGAAATGGGTTCAGGTTTCTTAGGAGCAATTGCTATTGGTATTTTTGCAGGATATGCAGTAAAATTCTTAAATGAACACATTAAATTTTCTCGTACTTTTAGACCAGTTAAGAACTTATTTTTAGTTCCAGTTGGTGGATCAATTTTAGTAATCATTGCTAGTTATTTTGTGATTGGCCCTATCGGAAATATCTTAATTTCAGCTATTACAGCATTTATTAAGATGATTGGTGAATTTGGTGCAGTTACTTTAGGTGCAGTTATCTCAGCATCTATGGCATTTGACCTTGGTGGTCCAATTAATAAGACAGCTTTAGCTTTAAGTATGCAGCTTAATACTGATGCAGGAGTTAATGCTTGGGTTCCAGCTATGATTGGTGCAGTTATCCCAGCTATCGGCGTTGGTCTTGCTACAATTGTTGATAAAGCAGTGTTTAAAAAAGCAGTATTTACTGATCAGATGAAAACTGATGGTTTTGCATGTTTCTTATTAGGGTTCATGGGTATTTCTGAAGGATGTATCCCATTTGCTATTAAGGATCCATTATTCATGGTTCCACTAAACGTTATTGCTTCAGGAATTGGTGGTGCTATTGCAGTTGCTTTAGGAACATCAGCACAGACAGGAGTTCCAGCAGCAATCTGGGGCTGGCCATTAGCAAATAATCCATTAGGATGGGCTGTAGCAGTACTTGTTGGATCACTTATTGTTTGTGCAGGTACATTATACCGTGCTAAGTCTTTAAGCGAAAAATAAGAATATAAGAAGAATTTATGGATGGAGGGAGTAAAATATGTCTAAACTAGATGGCGAAATTATAAAGATATTAGCTGAAAACAGTGATCCTGTTTCAAGTGCAAAATTAGCTGAATTATTAGATGTTTCTCCTCGTACTATTAAAAGATATATTAAAATGATAAATGAACAGGATGCTATTATTACATCTACTAAGAATGGTTACTTATTAGAAGTAAGTCCAGCTAAGAGAGAGTCATTAGTATATGATTTTAAACAGAATTTTAATCATTTGAATCAAGACATATTTTACGAACTATTTATCCATAAATTTCAAACAATAGATCAAATAAGTGAAAACACATACTACAATCGTAATACAGTAAGTAATGCCTTGAAAGGTATTAGACAAGTGTTAGAAGACTATAATCTTGAATTGAAGTCAGAAAATAAGAAAGGATTATCTGTTCAAGGTAATGAAATTAATACTCGTCAGTGTATGGTGGAAAATATAGATATTGATTATTATTTTTATCAAAAATATAAAGGTATAAATCAATCATTTATTCATCAGTGCATTATACAGCAGTTAAGAAAAAACAAAATTATCAAAAGAAGTATCGAAATTGATTTGCTTGAAAAATACATTAAGGTATCAATATTAAGAGAACCTATGCTGCCTATAGAAGTTGATCTTGATAATATTTCTATTAATATAAAAACTCTATCAGCTATAGAACATATGATATCAGACATCAATATGGCTATGGGATTAGATTTGAAGGAAAACTTGAAATATTATTTAGCTTCTGTGCTTGGTGGACAGGTCTTATCATATAGTGAGTATCAAAATCTAGAAAAAATTGTCTTAGAAGCATTGGGACATATTGAAAAAAAGTATAACGAGGATTTATTAACCAATCAAAAATTAGTTAATAACTTATGTCAGCATATAAAGGATACTTGCCAAAAACTAAGAGTGAATGTTCATGTTGAGAATCCACTTAAAGCAGTAATAAAATCTAAATACTATATGGCATATGAATATGCTACGATTCTTACAGAAAAGATTCATTTGGCATTAAACTATGATTTCTCTGAAGATGAAATAGCATATATTGCTTTACATTTTGAAGGAAATAACATCCATAAATCACAGATTATGAAAAGAAAAATTTTAATTATATGTGATAATGGTGTTGGAACATCTGTTTTATTAAAAGATAAAATAGAAAATCAAATACCTGAATTGGATGTGGTAGATACACTTCCTTGCTATATGTTAGAGAATTATTCACTAGATCATATTGATTTTATTATTTCTACACGTAGTTACGATGAGATACATTCAAAAAAAGTTATTGTCGTCAGTCCATTATTATCAGAAGAGGATTTAGAACGTATTCATCGTTATATGAAGAATACTATAAACATAAGTTATTTTAATCATTTGTTTAATAGTGACCATTTTCAATATTTAAAAGCTGAAAACAAAGGACAAGTATTGGATATACTCACTTCTAAGTTATGTCAGGAAAATCTTATAAGTGCAAAAATAGCAGAAGATATTATTGAACGAGAAAATCATTTTTCTACAGAAATAGGACATTTTACAGCTATTCCGCATTGTGTTGTCAGCGAACCTTCTTTTATTTATGTTCTCGTTCTAGAAAAACCTATTATTTGGAAAAATGAAAAAGTTCAGATGGTTTTCTTTGGAGGAATTAATCCTAATGAAGAAGATAGTAAAAAGATATTCAGTTATATTAATAAACAATTAAGCAATCCTGATACTGTAGATGCATTACGCAAAGTAAATACGTTTGATGATTTTAAACAATTATTATAGGAGAATAAAATGCTTACAATTGGTTATATTGGGAATGGTAAAAGTGCAAATAGATACCATATTCCATATGTTTTAACAAGAGAGAACATAAAGATTAAAACTATTTATGATCTTCATGTGTCTCATGATGTTTGGAAAGAAGTTGAAGGTGTTAAGTATACAGAAAATATTGATGATTTGTTAAATGATCCAGAAATTGATTTGATTGTTATTTGTACAACGCCAAAAACACATTATGACTTAGCGAAGAAAGTATTAAATGCTGGAAAAAACGTGATGGTCGAAAAACCTTTTATGCCAACTTACGAGCAGGCTAAAGAAATCTTTGATTTAGCTAAAAGTAAGAATTTATTTGTACAAACATATCAGAACAGAAGATATGACAGTGACTTCTTAACAGTACAGAAAGTTATTGAAAGTGGTAAATTAGGAGAAATATTTGAAATTGTATTAACATTCGATTATTGGCGTCCCGAAGTTCCACTAAATTCTACAAGAGTGCCTTATTATGACACTTTATATTATGGACATGTTGTTCATACCATGGATCAGATTATTTCGTATTTTGGGAAACCTGATAAAGTGAAATATGAGTTAAGACATTTATGTGGTGAAGATAAAATGAATGATTATTATGATATTGATATGTATTATGGTAATTTGAAAATTTCATTGAAGTCTAGTTATTTCATGAAGCACAAGAGACCAAGTTTCTGTGTATATGGTAAAAAAGGAAGTTTTATTAAAGAAACACCAGATAGACAAGAAGAACATCTTAAGGAATTCTATATGCCAGGTCATAAAGACTTTGGTGTAGATTTACCTGAACATTATGGTAAATTATATACTGTAGATGAGAATGGTAAAGATATTATTGAAGTTGTTACTTCTGAAGTAGGTGACTATGCTAGAGTATACGATGGTGTATACGATGTATTAAAGAATGGAAAAGAAAAAATCATTACTGATGAACAGACTTTACTTTTAATGGACTTGTTAGAAAAAGGTCTAACCCAAGAAGAGGTTGTCTTAAAATAAACGCCTATATAATGGCGTTTTTTTGTATATAGTATAATACAGTCTAGAAATATATTGATTGATAGAATTAAGATACGGAAGAATTATAATCTACAAATATGTGAAAAGTGACCTAATTATATTAGTTTTTTACCTAAGTAAAGCGTTTACATTTATTATAATTGTTCCTATAGGAGGAATGAAAACAATGAATAATGGTAAGAAAGCAATGAGTTGCTTGGTAAGTGCCATGATGGTCATGTCCATGACAAACTTGCCCGTTCTTGCAGCAGGAACGAATGAAGCAACAGGTACACAAAAAGCTTACCTAGTTGGTGATGACTGGGGAAGTGGTGTAACGAAGTCAATTATGACTTTAGACAAGACAATCAAAGCAGATTCTGTTTCTAAGGGAGACTTTAAAGTCGAACAGACTGCAGGTGAAACAACTACAACACGTACTATTGTAGATGCTTATACTTCTAATGCGAATGGAGATAAAGTAACTACAGACTCTAATATTGTGACTGTCGAAATGGCTATTTCACCAAGTGAAGGAAATCCATTTATATGGGATGGTAGTGCTTGGCGTAATAACTGGGCTAACCCTTATAAGTTAAATGTATCAATTGTAGAGGGGGAAGATATTAAGACTGCAACTGATACAATTACTAAAGTAACAGTAGATCCTACAATTGATATTGTAGGTGATGGAAAGATCTGTCCACAGTTAGATGGATTCTCTTTCAAAGATAATAAATACAGTTCTCTAAAGTATACTGATAATGGAGATACAGTGTCTTATTCACTTTATACTCCAAAGAAAGATAATCATAAGAATGCTTTAGTTGTATGGAATCATGGTATTGGAGAAACAGGTACTGATGTACAGGTTGACTTATTATGTAATAAGGTAACTGCATTAGGTGGTACTGATTTCCAGAAGACTATGAATGGTGCCTATGTACTAGTTCCACAGAGATCATTTGCTACTAAGACTTCTACTGTATATAACTTAATCCAGGAAACATTAAAGGCTAATCCTGATATTGATCCTGATAGAGTAATCATTGGTGGATGTAGTGCTGGTGGTAAGTTCACTATGGATATGATTATTGATTATCCAACAGCATTTGCGGCTGCTTATCCAATCTGTGCAGCTAAGAATAGTCAAGATGTGTCTGATGAAACAATCAACACTCTAAAGAATCTTCCAATCTGGTTCATTCATGCAAAGAATGATACAACAGTAAATTATGAAAATACGACTGCTGCATTAGCTCAAAGATTAAGAGCTGCCGGCAATAAAGAAGTTCATGTTTCAGCATTTGAAGATGTTCATGATACAACAGGACGTTTCAATGATGAAAATGGTCAACCACATCAGTATGATGGACATTGGTCTTGGACATATTTCGATAATAATGAATGTTATGATGAAAATGGTGTCAACTTATGGAAATGGATGGCTAAACAGACTAAGGCTGAAACAGTTACTGCAAAAGGAACTCAGAAAGCATTTGTAACTGGTGAAGACTGGGGACCTGCAGTTAGAAAGACTATTGTAAAGCTTGATAAGGCTGTTGATTCTACTTCTGTAGTTGCTGATAATTTAAAGGTTGTAGAAGAAAAGAACGGTATTCTTGACTGGGCAACTGGTGAAGAAGGTCTTGTTTCAAGTGATAGAAAAGTTATTGCTGCTTATGCTTCAGATGATAAAGGTAATAAGGTAAATACTGCATCTGAATATATTACTATTGAAATGTATGTATCACCTAGTGATGGTTCACCATTTATTTATCGTCCTTCTACAGGTCGTAACAGCTGGTGTAATCCTTATAAGTTACATGTATCACTTGCAAATGGTGCTACTTTAACTGCTGGTGAAGAAGAAATCAATAACTTAGATGTTGTTGCAGATATTGATGTAGAAAAAGAAGGTAAGTTATGTCCACAGTTAGATAAATGGACTCAGAAATCTTATAAAGCAGTAGATGGTATTAACTATTCTTATGCTGAATATACACCTAAGAAAGATAACAAGAAAAACGCTTTAGTAATCTGGTTACATGGTGCTGGTGAAGGTGGAACAGATACTTCTATTGACTTACTTGCAAATGAAGTAACAGCTATGGCTGGAGATCAGTTCCAGAAAGATATGAATGATGCTTATGTTATTGCTCCTCAGAGTCCAACTATGTGGATGGATGGCGGTAATGGTGAATACCAGAACGGTGAAAAGGGTTCTATCTACGCAAAAGGCTTATTTGATTTAATTGATACTTATGTAAAGAATAATCCTGATGTTGATACAAATAAGATTTATATTGGTGGCTGCTCTAATGGTGGTTACATGACTATGGAAATGATCTTAAAGCATCCAGATTACTTTGCAGCTGCATTCCCAATTTGTGAAGCATATCAGGATCAGTATATTACTGATGCAGAAATTAATGCGATTAAGGATATGCCTATCTGGTTTACATATGCTAAGACAGATACAACTGTTGATTACACATTATGTACTGAACCTACAGTAAAGAGACTACTTGCTGCAGGTGCTAAGAATGTGCATGTATCAGCTTTTGATGATGTAAGAGACACAAGTGGTGAATATAAGAACGAAGATGGTTCTGCATATGAATATAACGGACATTGGTCTTGGATCTATTGGGACAACAATGAATGTTATGATGGTGACTTAAATGCATGGAAGTGGTTAGGACAGCAGGCTAAAGCAACTTCAGTTGTTGTTACACCAACTACTAAACCTACTACTAAGCCAACTACTAAACCAGGTACTGATACTAAGACTGATAGTACAGTTAAGACTGGTGATGAAACTGCATTAATTGGTTTATCATTCATGATGCTTGCATCAGCTGGTGCTTATATCTACTTAAAGAGAAGAGAACAAGTAAGATAAAAATTTATTGAAAAATGCTGCAGGAGGGACTGTGTATATAGTCCCTCTTTTTTATTGCATGTTATGATGGGAATCTTAATGCATGGGAATGGTTAGGACAACAGGGGAACTAGATAGTTTCTCTTTTTGATATTATGAAACTGCTCATGTTTGTAGGCTATATTGTGATAGAATATGATACATATAAAAGGGGGAATTAAAGTATGTATAAGTTAGTCGCATTTGATATGGATGGTACTCTTCTTAATAGTGAAAAGAAGATTTCTAATAAAACAGTAGAGGCTATTAATAAGGCAATAGAGGCAGGTAAGATTGTAATACTTAATACAGGAAGATGTCCTGCAGAACTTAAGGAGTATAGAGAAGTGCTGCCAAGACTACGCTATGTGAATTGTGTCAGCGGTGCACTTGTCTATGATTATGAAGAAGAAAGAAGTATCTATGAATCACCATTAAGTGAAGAAGAAGTCAAAACATTGATTCAAATTGGTAAGGAAACGGATGAGATGGTTCATTTAATGGGAATTACATCTGTAGTAGAAAAAGACAAAGTACCACATATGAATGATTATTATATGGGTGTCTATCAGCCGATGTATGAAGAAGTCACTACTAAAGTAGATAACATCTATGACTATTATGTAGGTAATCCTTATTCAGTACATAAGCTTAACATCTATCATCATTCAAAAGATGCAAGAGATCATACAAGAAAAGCTATTAAAGAAGCGGGTCTTGAATTAGAGATGAAGGACTCAGAAGCAACAGGTTTAGAAATGAATGCGAAAGGTGTAGATAAAGGAACTGGATTAAAACAGTTATGTCATCATTTAGGTATCTCTATTGAAGAGACTATAGTAGTAGGTGATGCAGATAACGATAAGGAAGCATTAGAGGTTGCAGGATTATCTGTTGCAATGGGTAATGCGAAAGAGAGTATTAAAGAAATCAGTGATGTAATAGTATCTGATAATGATCATGATGGATGTGCTGAGGTTATAGAGAAGTATTTGTTGTAAGAGATGTATATACGTTAAAGCACTAACGTATATACATTTTTTGCTGTTTTAATGAAAACGCTTTATACAAAATGACGACCGCATACATTTCGTATAGTGATAAATTATTTATTGAATACATAAAAAAACGTATTCTACCCCATTGACAAAATGTATATATGTATATTAAAATGTATATACAAAAAAGAGGAGGCGTATACAAATGAGTAAGGATTACGGAGATATGTATCAATATATTCTGGAATCAAAAAAAGCGGTTAGAAATATCATTTCTAACCACGAAGAAATCTTTCATGATGCTGTAGAGTACTTCTTCGAAGGCGACTATGAGCAGATCTATGTGATAGGATCTGGTACATCTTATCATTCTGCATTAGCTGCCAAGAGATTAATGGAAAAAGTACTAAAGATGAAAGTATTTGCTTCATATCCTATTGTATTTAAGGATGAACAGATTTTCAACAAAAAAACATTGGTTATGGGACTCTCTCATGCAGGTATGTCAGCTTCTACTATTGCTGGGCTAGATAAAGCTAAGGAATGTGGATTCGGTACAATTGCGATGACTGCAGAAAGAGGCAGACCAGTAGAGCATCATGGAGATGTTAAACTGTATGTTGAAATCGGTGAAGAAAAAGCAGGACCAAAAACAAAGGGATATATTGGTTCTATTGTTACTTTTATGATTTTTGCATTAAAGGTAGCCTTAAAACAGGGAAAGATTACTCAGGAAGAATTTGAGGATTATCTAAATAGAATGCAGGCAGCAGCAGATGCGATTCCAGATATAGCGGAAGCTGCAAGCAACTGGTACTTAAACAATAAGGAAGATTTACTAAAGTGCCGTCGCTTATATGTTATTGGTTATGATAATTGTCTTGCTGATATGATGGAAGGTACATTAAAAATCTGCGAAGCAGTGAGATATAGTGTACAGGGATTCGAATTAGAAGAATTCATGCATGGTATATATCACTGTATTGATGAAAACACATATATGCTTTATGTATGTTCTAAAGGTCAGTACTACGACAGAATCTTGCGTTTAAAACGTTATTTTGAGGAAGAAAGACATAGTCATAATTTCTTAATTACACATGAAGATACAAATAATCCTAAGGATTTAGTATTCCCATTTACAGATGATGAAGAATTTGCAGTATTACAGTATATTATTCCAATGCAGGTTCTTGCTAGAAAGCTTTCATTAGACTTAGGAATTGATTGTAATATTCCGAGTGACCCTCAGTTCCATTTCAAGATGAATAGTTATTTAAAAGAAGGATAGGTGATTTACATGACAAACATGATTCTCTTCTCACACGGAAAACTCGCAAATGGTGTAGCTGATTCCTGTCAGCTTATTATTGGCAGCCATCAATTCAAGACACTTAATGTTTTGCTTGATCAGCCAGTGCAGGAAATAGAAGACAGCCTTGATAATCTTATTGATTCCTTTGAAACTCAGGAACCTATTATTATCGTAACTGATATTCCAGGGGGAAGCACAACTCAGACTGCAATTAAGCAAATTGAAAAGAGAGATAATATTTATGTTGTGACAGGTATGAATCTTGGCCTTGTCATGAGCTTATCTTTCTTAAATCTTACTTCAGATAAAGAAAATAACAGAAGAGTTATTAATGAAGCGATTGAAGAAACTAAAAACGGAATGTATCTCGTAGAAGATATGTTTAACACAATGGATGAAATCACTGATGATGGTGATTTATAAAGGAGGATATGACAATGATTCAGGTATTAAGAGTAGATGACAGATTATTACATGGACAGGTAGCAGTAGCTTGGACACGTCATTATAAGGTGGACGTAATCTTAGTTGCGAATGATCATCTTATTACAGATAAGAATATGCAGGTTGCATTCAAACTCGCAACTCCTGCAGGTGTAACACTTTCAATGAAATCTTTACAGGGCGCTGTAAATGTTATTAATAATCCTAAACATGCCTCAAGAAGAATTCTTGTTATTACTAAAGACTTAGATGATGCTAAGTTTGTCTGTGAAAAGACAGGCACAGAAATCAAGGATATCCTTCTTGGTGGTTTGAGAAATGGTGAAGGAAAGAAAAATATTGAAATGAACTCATATATGAGTGCACATGATATCGAAGTCATGGATGAACTTGAAAATGATGGATTCCATGTATTCATGCAGGCAGTTCCTACATCAAAAGCATTAAGTACTGAAGAAATTAGAAGAAACTTTAATAAATAGAAAGGGGTAACCTTATGAGCATAGTACAAGCATTACTACTTGGTTTATTAGGTGGTATTGGAATTTGGGATAGTAGAGTTGGCGGAATGTGGATGATTGACCGTCCATTAGTATTAGGTCCACTAGTTGGATTGATCTTAGGTGATTTTACAACAGGTATTATTGTTGGTGGTTCATTAGAATTAATTATGATGGGTGTTGTAGGTATTGGTTCTGCTACACCTCCAGATACAGTGTCTGGTGCAATCTTAGCAACAGCATTTGCGATTGTTTCTAAGCTCGATGTTTCTGCAGCAGTTGCTCTTGCGTTACCAATCGCTTCTTTAGGACAGGTTGTTGGTATTCTTGTAAGAACAGCTAACGGATTCTTTATACATATGGCTGATAAAGCAGCTGAAGAAGGAGACTTTGGTGGTATTGACAGAGCTCTATGGGGTGGGGCATTCCTATTCTTTATTGCTTACTTCTTACTTGTATTCTTAGGTGCATACTTAGGTTCATCTGTAATCAGCACATTTGTAAAGATGATTCCAAAGTTTGTGACAAATGGTTTAAATGCAGCAAGTGGTATGCTTCCTGCACTAGGTATCGCAATTCTTATGCAGTTATTATTTGATAAGAAGAATGTAGCTTTCTTCTTCATTGGCTGGGCATTAACAGCTTTACTTTCAGTGAACACTGTAGGTACTGCCGTTATTGGTACAGCTATCGCATATACAATTTATCAGTATACAATCTCAAATAGAAAAAATAATGTGGCTGTTGCAGTTGAAACAGATGAATTATCTGACGATCTAGGAGGCGAATTATAATGGAAAACAAAGAATTAAACACTCAGGATACAGTTATGACACCTGAAGTGTATAAGAAAACATTCTGGCGTACATTCCCATTACAGGCTTGTTTCTGTTTTGAAAGAATGCAGAACGTAGGCTTTGCATATATGATGGTTCCCGCTTTAAAGAAGCTTTATACAGATAAGAAAGATATTTCAGATGCTTTGAAGAGACATTTAGCTATCTTTAATACAACTCCAGCAGTTGTTAGCTTTATTGCGGGTGCGTCTATCGCAATGGAAGAAAAGTTCAAAAAGGCAAAAGATAATGGTGAAGAAGTAGATGAAGAATCAATCAATGCTGTTAAGACTGCTTTAATGGGTCCTCTTGCAGGTATTGGTGATTCATTCTTCTGGGGAACATTCAGAATAATTGGTGCTGGTATTGGTACAAGCTTAGCGGCTAAGGGAAGTATCTTAGGTGCTATTCTATTCTTGCTTATTTATAATATTCCTCATCTTCTTGTTCGTTATTATGGATTAAAGATGGGTTATAAGAGTGGTGTTGGTTTCTTAGCGAGCATGAATGAAGGTGGTGTAGTTGCAGTACTAACTGAAGTGGCTAAAGTACTTGGCTTATTAGTAGTTGGTTCTATGTGTGCTTCTATGGTATCTATTTCTACTCCGTTCGTGTTCCATTTAAATGGTACCAAGATTGTTTTGCAGGAAGTATTTGATGGTATTATTAAAGGCTTCTTGCCTTTAGGATTTACATTTATTGTTTATACTTTATTAGAGAAAGGAATGAAGAGTACAACTTTACTTTGGGGTATTTTGATTCTTGGTATTGTTTGCTCTTTCTTTGGTATTTTATAAAATGGCTTCAAATATGTATAACTATATATGTGAAACACCGGAAGTGTTAACACATATTATTGATAACAGAAAAGAAATTACTCATGAATTCGTAGAAGAATTCAAAGATAAAGATATTGAACAGATTTATGTTATTGGATCAGGTACTTCATATCATGCAGGACTCTCAGCGAAGAACTATTTAGAAGAAGTATTAAACCTTAAAGTGTTCTGCATGTATCCTACACAGTTCCATAGAAGTGAAAAAGTCTTTAATAAGAAGACTTTGGTTATTGGCATGTCACAGGGTGGACAGAGTTTATCTACTGTAGAAGGTTTAGATGCCGCTACAGCACAGGGACTCTATACTGCGGCAGTATCAGAAAATCCTACTGCGCTTGTATTTGATCATGCAACAACTAAGACAAGAATTGAAGTAGGTAATGAAAAATGTGGTGCCAAGACTAAAGGTTATGCTGGTACTACTGTTACTTTAATGATGATGCTTTCAGAATGGGCTATCGCAAAAGGTATTCTTTCTGAAGAGTCATTTGAAGGCTACAAAGAAAGAATGTTTAAAGTTATTGGCAATATGCCAAACATTGTAAATGCAGCAACAGAATGGTATGGAAGAATTAAAGATGAATTCTTACCAGCTAAAAGAATTATTGTAGTAGGCTATGATGGAAACTATGCTGATGTTTTAGAAGGTGCATTAAAAGTACTTGAAACAGTAAGACAGGGTGTAACAGGCTATGATATTGAAGAATTCTTCCATGGCATTTATAACTCTATTACTGAAAGTGCTCATATCTTCTATTTAGGCTCTAAAGGTGACTATAAACCTCGTGCTTTAAAACTTATTGAAATCCTTAAAGAGTGGACACCACATAATTACTTAATTGCTTCACCAGAAGGTGTAGATGCACCAACTGATAAGGATTGTATTGTTCCATTTACGGAAGATCCTCTCTTCTCTGCATGGGAATATATCATTCCGATGCAGGTATTAGCATGCCTTGCTCCTCAGGATTTAGGTATCAATCCAGATATTCCAAAAGATCCTCAGTTCCATGCACGTATTGGCAGCAAAAAACTTGATGGTGTCAGAGACGCTTATAAAACTGAAAAATAGAAAAAAGTTATGGCAATCACGATTTGCCATAACTTTTTTTACTCATCAAATACAGTTTTAAGACTATATGTATATTGATCTCCTCTATAGAAAGTGGAAATATACTCGAAAGGACGTCCATCGGATAAAAATGTTACGTGTTCACTTTTGAATAAAGCAACTTGATCTACTTGTAGTAGTTCTTTCTGCTTATCAGTAGGAAGTACTGCAGAATATTCTGCATCAATACCATCAATGCTATATCCAAGCTTATTGATATACTTATATAAGGAACCTTCCAATATCTGTATATCTATAGTAGGGATAATAGAAGCAGATAGATAAGTATAACTGATAGCGATAGGAATACCGTCACCTGTTCTAACACGTACAAAATAATGAATGAAATCATCGTCCTTTAGTTTAAGTGCGTGTTTAACATGAGGAACTTCTTTGCCCTTCACTAGCTTATATTCTATAAGTTTAGAGCCAGGAACTTTACCTGTCGCAATCATATCATCTGAAAAGCTGCCGTTTGTACCTAGTTGTAGGTTCTTTATAACACGGTGTTCTTTCACAAATGATCCTTTACCTGCAATGCGTTCGACTAGGTTCTTTTCACATAATCTGGAAATTGCTTTGTTAACTGTCATGCGAGATGTGTTATAAAGTTCACATAATTCTTTTTCTGTAGGAATCTGATCTCCTGATTTTAATGTTTCGTCCTTAAACTGATTTTCGATATCGGACATAATCTTCACATAAATTGGTTGTTTTGCCATAATTAATTACCTCATTACTATTATAGCTTAAATAAAATGTATATACAAATGCAAGATTTAAAAATGAAATAAAACAGTATATAGGCATAAACAGGCTAAACAAGCCATATAAACCACTTTGAAAAATTAGGTTATAAATAATTCGAAACTGAAAAACAAAGCATATAAGGACCAAAAATACGATATATAATAATTTTTTGAAAAAAATCAAAAAAAACACTTTACAAGTTCCGATATTTTAGGTATTATAGACGGGCAGTCCGGGAGACGGGCTGAGACAGAACATTGAAAACTGAACAGATACACGTCAGATTTATTTGAAAACATTTAATTGATGAGCTGAACATCAGCTCTTCACATATTTTCGTGGAGAGTTTGATCCTGGCTCAGGATGAACGCTGGCGGCGTGCCTAATACATGCAAGTCGAACGAATCTTCTTCGGAAGATGAGTGGCGAACGGGTGAGTAATACATAGGTAACCTGCCCCTGTGCGGGGGATAACAGGAGGAAACTCCTGCTAATACCGCATAGCCATGAGCACCGCATGGAGCTCATGCCAAATATCCTTCACGGGATAGCGCAGGGATGGACCTATGGCGCATTAGCTTGTTGGCGGGGCAACGGCCCACCAAGGCAACGATGCGTAGCCGGCCTGAGAGGGCGGACGGCCACATTGGGACTGAGACACGGCCCAGACTCCTACGGGAGGCAGCAGTAGGGAA
>OIYG01000606.1_pt1 | contig 33711 bp, 42 predicted proteins | sample 1587861 | NCBI WGS metagenome assembly OIYG01 (sample SAMN03283272) | human gut metagenome | biome: human-associated habitat; material: feces | host: Homo sapiens | place: Peru | collected 2012 | reverse complement strand
ACCTTTTTACGTGCCTCGGCCAGGCTCACCCCGTCGCGGGTAGCAAAGCTTTGCAATTCGCTTTGGATATCCTTGTTAATCGCGTCTATCGTGCGTTGATAGTATTTTTCAAGGCTCGCATTAAAGGCCTTGTCATCAGCCAAATTCTGGCAAATATACTCAAAACGGGCTTTATCTCTGTTGTTCCAGTACGTCTTGTTGCTCATCTTCGTTATCACCGCCTACGTCTTGGCCACGCTGCATATCGACAACGCTGATAGCCGTTTGCATTTTCTGCTCATCTTCTTTGCCCATGCGGTCGATTTCTGCCTTAGGGTCATTGACAATCGACAAAACAGACAGCTGGGTTTCCTTGCTGACCACACCTTCAAGGTTCTTTGCGTCCGCAACCTCTTCTGATAGGTTGTTAGGCAAGTTGCGATTAAATTTGAATTTGAGGTCACGCCATGCGTCAGGCCAGTTGGTCAAGCTGAAGACCGCCCGATACAGTTTACGCAATGAGCGCGTGAATTTGCGCTCTTTAGACGCTGCCATATTTTGCATTGACAACATCTTGTACTGCATGGCCACACCGCTTGCGTTGCCCGAGAAACTGTCATCATTAGGATTTGGCACCTTGGCGATTTGGTAAATTAAGTTGGTCAACCTGTCAATTTGATGTTCCTGTATTCCGTCAGCATCGGGTTTTGACAAAAACTCGATCTTCGCATTTACTGCGTCGGCATCGGGACTGTAGATCATGCGCTGCGTCTGCAGATCGATATCCGGCAAACCGTCACCGTCTGCGTCTAGGCTAAGCCCTAACACCGATAAGTAAGCATTGTCAAAGTATTCGATTTGATTCTGTTTGCTCGACAATGTGTCATTGAGTTCATTGATTAATGTTGCCACGTTGTCGCATAAGCCTAGTCTTTCTTCGTTGTCGAAAAACTCGACCGCCGGCACTACACCGTAAACGTTCGGGCGCTCGTCAATCATGCGGGTATCACTGTACGTGGTGATTGCATCTGCTGTGTACACCTCAGCCATATTCTGCGTGCCCTGGTCGCCCTGCGTTGACCAGTGACGCACAAACGCCAAACGCCCGTGATTAATCGTGTCATCATAGATCATCACACCGTCGGTCGGCGGAATGACCGTCAAACACGTATAACCGTCTTCATCTTGATAAACGAGAGCGTATGAGCGACCGTAAATATCACATTGCTTGCTGATTTCGTTGAGCTTGTCCTGTACCGAGTTGGTGTCGTTCCAGTCTTGCAGAAACTCGTTTTGTTGCTCGTTATCAAGCGTAATTTTTGGCGGGATGCCCATAAAGTAACCGTTATACGTGTCAACAAGGTAGTTGGCGATGTTGGCCACCAGTCGGTTGTCCGGACCGGTCCGCTGCATATCAGCCGGCTTATGCAAGATGTCATGGTCGCCAAGATACATACGCATTTTGGCTTTGTAATCCGTTAATCCCGTTGCTGCACTACCTAAAACACCAGCGCCATACACTGCATTGTGGATAACTTCGGGCGTGATTTGTTCATTCTGTGGATAAATCAAGATGCCGTTGCTTAGTCTGTATAATTCTGTCACTTTCTCACCTCCTAAATAAAAATATTGCGCATACTGACCGCTTTAGGCGCTCCGCTGCCGTTGATTGGTTCTACCGCATATCTGATGGCGTCGATACAGTGGTTATAGCTATCAACCGGCTTGTTGATATACTCGTTTGTCTGTCGGTCTTTCTGGTACGTATAGTTTTCCAGCTCTTCGATTGTTTTGACGCAACGATCATCAACTACCCACTCGAACTGTTGCAGAAAGCCGATGCCCTGGATAATGCTATCGGGGCCTTTCTTGGCCGGCTTTATCCGGATAATTCCACACCGTTTGATTTCCGCAATTGATTTCTTTTCAGCGGCATCAGCCGTAATAATTTCTTTGCTATAGCCTAGCTGCTTGATAATTTGGGCAATCTCGTTGTTAAGCATGCCTTTTTTGGCGTACTCTTCAAGCACGTATAGCCGCTTGCCTTTAACGTCTGCCTTGACGTGGATAAAAACCGACGGATCGTTGATATAACCAAAGTCAAGGCCAAACAACGAAGGATACTGCGTCAGCTTGTCGGGATGCAGGCGCCTACGTTCAAACGTCGGAAAAACGAGCTTGTCAAGCGTCGCAAATTCGCCTAACGTATAGATCTTGTAATAAGCGGGGTTAGTACGTTTAAGTGCCTCGATGGTCGCTATGTTGTCTGCGTCCAAAAAACGATTATCCTTGTATGTGCTATGATGCACGGCAACGCGTTTGTGGTCATATACGCTGTCGGGCGCAAACCATTGCTTGTATGTCCAGTTGACCTTTGACACCGGGTTAAACATACAAAACAGTTGTCTGTTTTTGTGCTTAGGTTCACGCAAACGGAGGGTAAGCTGCGTGTAATCGTCAAGGGTAAATTCAGACGCTTCTTCCATGACAACATCAGACAAGCCTTTAATTGATTTGATACGCTCCGGGTCTTGCATGCCCTTAAACAAGAATTGCGCCCCGTTAGGTAGCGTAATCGTGTAGTTGGTCTGATTGATTTTGCACAATGGCAGCAGCTTCCACCGTGACAGACAATCGAGAACATCAGCGAAGATTGAATCCTTAATCGTGCGGTCAACCTTGCGCAACCACAAAATCTTGCGCGGGTACGGCCATTTCTTGAGCGCTTTTAGAACAACCTTTTGCACAACGCCATGTGATTTGCCTGAGCTGGCACCGCCGTACCAAACTTCGATAAAGTGATCGTAATCAAAAAGGCTGTCGTAAATCTGCTTGTTAAAGACTTTGGCAGGCTTCGGAAAATTAAGATTAATCGTCGTCATAATCGCCAACCCCGATATTGATATCCATAGTGCCGCTGATTTCTTTACGTTCCGTGAACATGCCATACGCTCTGCCCATGCACTCGGCCGCTTTGAGCCGGTCTTTAGTACTTGCTGGCACTTCTAAAACCAAGCCGTTGCTTGATACGACCTCTTCTTTTACCTCGCCACGCAAAACAGACGTAAAAAATTCTTGCACCTCTTTTTGAGTAGCGATGGCGTTACTGTGGCGTTCGTTCATAACCTTGTCGATATATGGCCTAAGTTTTCGCAAGTTTTCGGCGCCCTGGCTTTCGGGATGCTTATAACCGGCAATCCGTGCAGCTTGAGCAGCGTTCATTTTGGCCTCGCCCAGGTAGGCGTCAATAAATGTGCTTTGTTTAGCTGTCAGTTTTTTATTCTTTTCAATCACATATACCACCGCCTCTCTTTCTAAACTAAAAATAAAATAAAAAGAGTACGGACAACTCCGTACTCTTTAACATCTTACACTTTAGCATGATTCTAATATTACCGATTGTACACTGATTATACACTACTTTATAACGATTGACTTCGTGCCATTGATATACAGTTTCGTAATGTAGCTCAGCGTGTAATTCATCTCGTATGCAATCCCCTCAAGGGGTATACCTCCGATATAGTACCGGTCCAGTACCTCAGCTTGGCGCTGATTATCCAATGCGTCGATGCACTGCGTAATCTCGCATCGGATTCGTCGCATGTGTTTTAGCAGCGTGTTAATCTTGTCTTCTAGTTCATCGTGTTGTATCAGCTTGTCATCAAGCGTGATGCGTACCGACGCTTTCGGTTCGCTGGTCAGCTTAGGCGATTTGAGTGCTGCCATATCCTCGTCTATCTGCGCCAGCTTGTTTTCCAGTCTTTCGATTTTCTCGCTTAAAATCCGATAGCGTATCAGAAACGCTTTGTTTTGTCGAAACTCGTCGTCTGTCGATATAGTACGCATAACATCACTCCTTGCTTTAACTCCCACGCTTTATTAATGATTACAGCCACCTTTGATAATCGCTTCGATAACGTTTTGAACATCGCTCTCAGGAACCCAAGGATATTCTTTGCCGTTTTTGTGAAGAGTCGCTTCAGCTTCAATTATCAGCCCTTCGTCCATGATTTTGTCATACATTTTTCGGTCCTTCGTTCCAAGAAATGGCAGTTTTATCCGTTTCAATTCTTCTTCCGATACCCAGAATCTGCCACACTCGCCCTCGATCAAGTAGCTTTTATGACATTTCCCATGGGCTTCTACCTTGCACGTTCCGCACATTTCTCCGAGCATCGTTTTAATCATCGCTATCTCCTCCATCTAAATCCCACTCCACATTCAAGAATTTTGCGAAATCATCAGTTTTAGGAATTTCCAAAATATCGGAAAACGCCAGAAAATCTTTGTTGTCACTCTTTACGTAAAATGCCCGTTTGGCTTTCCTGCTTAAAGAATCACATTGGATAACTACCGCATTTATGCCCCTGATAGCTGCGTTGAATAGCAAGAACGGAATCGCCCTGTCTGACAGCTCTTCAAGGTGATACCAATACGCTTGCGGATCATACGTGAAAATGCTGGACGTTAGAATATCGTTGGCCATGCTGTCTTTTCTTTTGTGTTCAAACGCCGGATCTTCTTTGACATTATAGACCCAACGAGCTATCATCATGCCCCCAGTGCCTGCTGCCATCTCATAATAATCAGTCTGCCCCGGTTCGCAAGCGATCGCATTTGCCAGTTTAGCAATCGTATTAGGCGTAAAATCTTGCTTCTTCGACTTCCTTTCGGCCTGCTCAGTCTCAAAGTATTCATGAAACCAATCATACTCTAGATTAGTGTCAATTTTTAGAAAATTTCTAAACAATTTCTCGCGTTCTTCTCTTTCGAGCAAAATCTCCATCAGTCTACCAGGTGCTTTGAATGCATCATCGATTCCCAACAAATTGTTTACAGTTTTAACATCAAATTTAACCATTATCCCACCCCCTCACAAACTTGTAATCTTTTGTAGTATTTCTTCATTGTCCCGCGCCCTTTCCGTTTCTAACCGGTGAATGTATACGGCTCTTGTAACAGAATCGTCTGCATGCCCTAACCGCTCCGCTACCGCCATGCTGCTAATCCCTTGCGACACCAAATAAGTTGCGTGCTCGTGCCTCAGGCTATGCAGCGTTACCTCGGGCACCCCAGCTTTTTGACACGATCTTTTTAACCAATTGTTAAGTGTAGAGTTATACTGAAACCCCTTTATTTTGTAGAAAATGCTCTCGTCCGGATCAGCACCCTTCGCATTTTTCCACAGCATATACAGCACGGCGTCATCTACAACGATCGTTCTAACCGAGTACTTGTTTTTGGTTGGTACAAAAGACCTCGTTCCTTCCCGATGTTTTTTATAGTCAAGGGTTTTGTTGATAGTGACTGTCTTTTTGTCAAAGTCGACATCGTTAAGCGTGATGCCTAGTGCCTCAGCAAACCTCAAACCGGTTTTCAACAATATCAGAAAAAAGTTCGCCTCAGATGTATTCTCGTGTTTAAGCTCTTGGATCAATTTTTTCATGTCTTCAATTTCCATAAATTTTTGCTTTTTCTTGCTTGGCTTTTTGCCTTGAGGAATTTTAGCGTCAAAAGTAACGTCGCGTTTTAACAGCCCGTCCACGTTATACGCTCGTTTAAGTGCCCAGGCCAGCTGGTGATGGAAATCGATAGTAGTTGATTTCTCATGCGTTTCTGCGTACTTGTTCAGAATTTGCTGGTAATCGTCTGCAGTCATTTTGGATAAAACCATATCAGAAAAGTTTTCGATCAAAAATCGCCCGTTTGAGCGGTACTTGTCGTAAGTGACCTGTCTGACCTGGCCTTTTTTATACGTTTCGATCTCCTTAAAAAAGTAATCCGTGAGCAGCATTCAATCACCCCCGTCTAAACTCCCAGCCATTTTCTATATAGCACTTGCCGCCCCTGGTCCTGTCCCTAAGGTAGCCTTCTCTGAACCAAAAAGCTTTTTCCGCTTTAGTGATAGACTCAAACGTTTTCTGTTCGCCCGTTTCGACGTTCAGGCAAATCATGTGCACACAAGCTCTTATGCCTGGTGGGCACACATAAGGATGCATTTGATGATAAAGCCTTTTTAAGCCGTAATCAGAAACCTTTCTTCTAATGGTCGGTTCTGTTACCCCTGTTTCTCTGGCAATACCTTTGTAGGTGTAACCTTTTTTAATCATGTCTTTAAGCGTTTCCCGATTAATTTTTCGAGAACGCTTAGGCTCTGTACAACAGCGTCTCCTCATGCTTGCGATGAACCGTACCACTTCTTGCAGATCATCGTCCTTGATTTTGCTCAAGTCCAAGAAAATGTTATAGCCATAATCGGGATATCGTTTAAGGACTGCATTTACCGCTTCAGTAATGTTCATGTAATCACCACTCCTTTCTAAATAGTATCGAATCTAATCGCCTGTTATGACGTTTTAACGATATCCTGCCAATCGTAACTCACGTCAGTTTTGATAACAGGCTCCAGCTTTTTGGTTGCTCCCGTGATTGTGGCTTTGAAGTCATGTGCTCTGATAACCACCACTTCAACTGGCAGACCATACAAGCGGGCAAACATGGCAAACTTGAGCTTGGCTCTTTTGTCGATTGCGTAATCAGAGAACCCGTTCTTGACGTCATATACATGTTTTATGCTCCCGTCCTCGTTATAGATTACGAAGTCGGCTCTGTACGCTGTTCTCTTTAAATTGACCACCCCAAGTCCTTCGTATTTATCCATCAACACGAAATTCTTTTGGCATTCAAACCTGTAGCTGCTCGGTTTGACGTAACGCTCATAGAACGCCGCTTCTTTTTGCGAATCGAAGCGGTATCCGTCAAGCTCCACTTTCTTTGCGAAATGTGACTGTGCCTGCACCCTCAATCGTTATAACCCCCTTTAACGATTGCTTCGATAATTCTGTAATAACCACCGTGCCCAAAAGTCAAGCCCAAATTCATAATGTCAAAATTTACATGTGATACCATTCCTCTTTTATCGCCATTCTTTACTTCCTTTAACTCGTCATAATATTTCCGCTCGTCTTCGTTGAGTTCAGGCAGTTTGACTGCTTCAAATTGCTCTTCAGTCAGCCAAACTTCCTCAATTCCCTCGCCAACAACATAAACGCACCCGAAATGATCCTTCAATTCGCCGATTGTTGTTTTAATTTCTACTTCTTTTTTCATTCTTTCTTCCTCCGTTATCCAATCAACACTTTACACAACGTCCACATTGCTGCAAACCATAGCAGCAACAACGCCGTTACCAGGCAACCGGCAAAATCAGCTGAGTTCCTGTTCTTCATTTGACCACCTCCTTCAGCTGCTCTTCCTGAACGTCCATAACGTCAAACAGAAAACGTCTGGCTAGCGCGCTTGGATATCTCTCGTAAATGACGTTCAGTGTCTGCACTAACCACTCAAAATAATTCTCGTTCAGACCTCCGCATCGCTGCACCATGACGTTGCTTGCCTGCATCCACTTTTCCAGATCTGTAAAGAATGCTTTCCAGTCCATCTGGCCACCCCCTCAAATTGGTATACCTTCCATCCTCTTTCTTTCCTTCAGCTGACCACCCTCGAGACTGGGCGGTTACTCTTTTAAAAATTAAAATTCATTTTCTCGAACACCTATGCAAACATACGTTCAATGTTGTTACCCACTCTGAAGAATTTTTTCTAATTTTTCCACCCCTTGCCTAGGCGTTACCCTCTTCCTTTCAGGAATAGAGGGTAACGGGCCTAGGGACAAGGCATTTTAACCCTGTTACCCACTCTGAAAAAATCAGTGTGGGTTACGATTACCCACACTCGGTGGGTCAGTGTGGGTAATGAGGGTAACAACGGTTAAAGAAAAATTAAAAGTTTTCTAATCTTAGAATTATTCTAAATCAATTTTGTTCTCTTTTGAACAGATCATGCCGTCGGACGCTTCGAATTTTTTGCTCTTTTTAATACGCTGGTAGGCACTCTTCTTGGAGATTTCCAGGTAGTCTGCTACCTGTCCGATCTCGATTGGTCCACCGTCTTCGCTCATGATATTAAATGCCTCTTCCAATTCAGTCTGTGCTTTCTGCGCTTTCTTCTCGTTCATTTTTTTGACTGACTGTTTCCAGTTGCCGTTGCCCGGGCCTCCGCCCGCCGTTTCCAGTTCGATGTCATCCAAGCTGTTGTCGATGACGTGGATAGGATATTCGAACCAGACGTTGACTGGTTTGAACTTCGGGAATTCGCGAAGAGTGCCCTCAACTCTCCACGCTGTTTCGTTACGTGCGTTGTCTACCGCTTGATGCATGCGCTGAGAGTTTTCCTTGAGCACGTCCTCATAATTTGGAATCGCCCTGTTGATAGATACCATGACGTGATGCCCCATGCGCTGCTTGTCTAACATGTCGCTTTCGCTGATCTGGTTGAGATAATCGGGGCGGTATTTGGCGATTGTCTGATAAAACGTTCGGCAGGCGGTCCTATTTTCCAGCGCGTCATATCTTGCTTCATCAATGGGTAGTTGGATTAAGTCGAGGATTGCGTCGGGGTCTCTCGCAAAAACGCCTGAGCCGCTTGAACGGTCAATTGACGATTTTCCGCCTTGTGCACCTTTTGAGTGATGGTGAGCGTAAATGACCGCGCAATCTAGCTCGGTGGCTATCCGGTCGAACTGATTCACGAAGTCCGCCATGTCATGAGCGTTGTTTTCGTCTCCCGTCAGCACTTTGTAGATTGGGTCAATTACAATTGCGATATAGTTGGCGTCTTTTGCACGTCTGATGAGCTTCGGTGCTAGTTTATCCATAGGGCTCGTCTTGCCGCGAAGGTTCCAGATATCAACGTTGGTAATGTTCCGGTGGTCATATCCCAACGTGTTGCAGATGTCTACAAAACGCTGCTTAGCCGACCGTCCGTCAAGCTCCAAGTTGACGTATAGGACTTTGCCTTGCGTGCATTTAAAGCCTAGCCACTCTTTACCGTTTGCAATTGATAAAACGAGGTTGATTAAGAGAAAACTCTTGCCTGCTTTTGAAGGACCCGCAATCAGCATTTTATGCCCCTGTCTTAGCACGCCCTGAATCAGTTCTGGAGCGAGTTCGATTGGTTTGTCAAACAATCCTTCGAGGTTTTCGATGTCCGGCAAGTTGTCATTCAAATCTTCAACGTATTCTTGCCATTCTTCCCAATCCGCCTTGCCGATGTTAGTTGCGACGAGAAACTGTTTTTTATCCCCTCGGTCAAATCCGGGCAAACGGGTTAAACGCGACGGGTTCTTGTTTTGCTTGTCGATTTTGAGCCCGTTTTTCTGCATGATGTCATACAGATAATCGACTCGTTCTTTGTATTGTGGATAATTCTTCGCGTCAACCTTGACGATTGCGTGGAGTGATTTCCCGCCCGTATAGGTCAGTGCAGCAATCGGTAACTCTAATTTGTGATAGATTTCGTTTTGCAGCTGAACGGGAATCGAATCCGATTCAACCAGTGCGTACTTAAATTCGGTTACGTTGTCATTTTTGACCCCGTTTCCGTCGAGTGGGTTAAGTCTGATCCATGCTCCGGCGTTTTTATCCGGATCCCCCATGACAGCCCCGACATCTCCGCCGTTTCTTCTGAGCGCATCCGTGATGTCTCCCGCTGTTCTCGTATAAATTCCTTGGCCACCAGGCACGTATTTAACGTGTCCGTCTTTTTCGTGTTCATAGGCGGTGGTAACAAACCCGACGATGTCGCCAGGATCAAATACTGCATTCAAGAACTCGGTAATCTGTTGTGCCGGGTTCCAATTTACCGGTGGCTTGATTTCCTCACCACTCATGTATGCAGTGTCGATAAGTTTATAATCCTTATCAATTGTTGGGTTAAAGCGTTCTTCTGCCTCAAACGAATCATCCCACCCAAACGCTTCTTGGTTTTCCTTTCTCATTCCTCCTTGCCAGCCGTTATTTTTTGCCATTTGCGTAATCGTTGCTCCTGTCACGATCGAGCCTTCATCGTCGAACGTCTGCCACTTCTTCTCGCATTCGCCATCATGATACCGGGCTCCGTCTCTTTGCGACCATGCGTCCCAGTCGGTTTCATCATATCCTTCGTGCTTAAGAGCCATGCCGACCTGCACCCACTCGGTATAGTCAAGCGTTGCCGGGTCGATGTAGTCGAGCAGTGGCAGCAAATCAAACTCTTTCATTTTCATCCTCCTTTTTGATGTGATAATACACGGTCGGGGGATCGAACCCCGATAAGCGCCGTCCGCCCGTGCTGTCTTTTTAAACCGGGATTATGTCATCCCATCCGAGATACTGATCAAGGTCTGTCGCCGCAATGCTTAACGGTTGATACGCATGAGCATTGACCTTGTGCGGCACTTTCCAGCCGTTAGCTGCAATGCGTGTAATCATGTCGCTTGCTTCCTTAAACTGCCAGTTGCCTACGTGTCTGAACCCGTATTTTTCCAGGCACCGGATTTGTTTAGGTGTGGTCAGTCCCGTTACGGCTCGCTTATGCAGACGATCAAGAATCAGTTTGGCCTTGCCCGCGTTCTCGATTTCATCAGGCAAAATGCCTAAGCGTTCCAATGCAGCTTTCTGTTTTTGAGTAGGCGGTCCCATTTCCCAACCAAATGTCGGCACGTAACTACTCAAATCTTCCGCTTGAATCGACATTTCAAATTGAAGCGGATCAACGAGTTTTCGCTTGCGTTTTTTGCATGCTTCCAGTTTTTCAGCCAGTGCGTTTTCACGTTCTCTGACAACATCTTTTTCCGCCTGTTCTTCGGCGTCTTCAATATCCACCGCTTGTCCTGCGGCATCTTCCAAGTTTTCGGTCATCTTCTTGGCCGTTTCTGCATTCTTGCAGATTAAGTTAGCCGGATGGCAAAGTTCCATATGTTCGGTGTGCCAAAGGAAATCAAGCAGCAGCAGCTCTTTCTTGCCCGGTGCCAGTCTGGTGCCACGTCCGACCATCTGGCTATACAAGCCCCTTACTTTTGTAGGGCGCAAGACTACCACGCAATCAACGCTCGGGCAGTCCCAACCTTCGGTCAGCAGCATTGAGTTGCATAAGACGTTGTACTTGCCTTCTTCAAAATCCTTGAGCACTTCTTCACGATCAGCAGACGCCCCGTTCACTTCTGCGGCCTTTAAACCCTTTTCGTTCAAGATGTCTCTGAACTTCTGCGACGTTTTGACAAGTGGCAAGAACACCACCGTTTTTCTGTTTGCACAGTATTTGACCATCTCGTCTGCAATTTGTTCCAAATACGGGTCCAGTGCAGTGTCGAGGTCGCTTGTCGAGAAGTCTCCGGCTTGTTGCTTGACCTCGCTCAAGTCAACCTTAAGTGGTATGGTCAACGCTTTAATCGGTGATAAATAGCCTTCACGGATAGCATCGTTCAAACTGTATTCATAGGCCATGCTCTCAAAATATTCGCCGAGGTTCTTCATGTCGCCCCTGTCCGGCGTTGCCGTAACGCCCAGCACTTTTGCATTAGGGAAATGTCCAAGCACTTTCTGATAGCCGCTGCTGATGCAGTGGTGAGCTTCGTCGACAACAATAGTGTTAAAGTGCTCAGGTTCGAATTTGGCTAATCGCTTTTCTCGCTGAAGTGTTTGAACGCTGCCAACAACAACTTTTGCTTGAGTTCCAAGGCTTGTTTGTTCGGCTTTTTCAGTTGCCGTTTTGAGCCCTGTAGCTTTGAGCAGCTTATCGCTTGCTTGCTCAAGCAGCTCTCCGCGGTGAGCAAGGATCAGGCATCTGTCGCCCAGTTTGACCTGATCTTCGACGATTTTTGAAAAGACTACCGTTTTGCCTGTTCCAGTGGGCAAAACAAGCAGGGTTCGTTTGCGCCCTTCTTCCCATTCTTTCTCGACCGCTTCCCTCGATTGCTCTTGGTACGGTCTCAGTTCCACTTCTTCCATTTAGCTCACTTCTTTCTCTTCTCGCTTAGAATGCCCCTGGGAAGGGGTTGTTATTTGACGCTTGTTGCGGTGCCTGTTGCGGTTGAACGGGTTGCTGCTGTTGTTGCACCGGTTGCTGATATCCTTGTGGTGCTTGTTGCACTGGTGCTTGTGGCGGCTGACCGCCTTTTTTGAACTTCTTTACCTGGTTGTTAGAGCGTTCTTGACCGTCACGCCCTGTATATTTGTGGATAGTCAGCGTTGCAACGCCATGTGAACCGACTACCGTATTCCAGTTAGGCTTGAACGGTTGGCCGACTACCGGAGCCTGGCCGATTGACCCGAAGAATTCCGTCAGTTTCCAAGCAAGCGATTTGAGCAGATAAAGCCGTTCGGTTACCGTGGTGTTGCCTTGTTCGCCGCCGTTGAACCGGAGTGATACTTCGGCATAAGGTGCACCGTTCGGGATTTTCTGCGAATTCCCGTCGTACATCTTGCGCTCGATCTTCGTTACTTCAAACGGATAGTCACCGTCTTTGAGCGTTGTAAATTGCGATTCTTCCGCAACGAATGAGCCATCCCAGTCCAAGAATTCGTTATCCATTGCGTTTGCGCTGTTGTTAAAGTTATTGTTGTTCATCATGTTGTTCATCATGTTGTCGTCCTCCTTATTGTTCCGGATTGAAAAGGTCTGTCTGCGATGACTTGATCGTTACAAAAATGTCTCGATCCTTCAACGCTTTCAGATTTTCCAAATTAACGTCCGAGCTGTATGCTTCAAGTGCAATCTGTACGTTGCCGTTCTTGTCGACCGTAAACTTCGTGATGTTTGCGGCCAAATCTTCGATATCTAATTTTTCCATAATTTAGTCCTCCTTATTTAGCCAAACTCAAGGCCACCTGCCAGTTGTCAGCGATATGTTCCCATAGTTGTGTAGGCACATTTTCGATTGGTGTTCCTTCGGGCATGAATTTGCCGTTGTAGACGATTGTCATAACGTCCTCAGGTCTTAATCCCGATTGGAAAGCCAGATCAACGACTTTTTGCGGCACGCTTGGCGGATAACCATTCGTTTGCTGTTTTACTTGCATCCCTTCAGTTGCTGCCAAGAATTTGCCCTCGATTGATCTGTACTCAAACAGCAATTCGTCGGGCAATCCGAGCCGATTTTTGGCATCCCAGGCTGGCATGTGCGTTGTATACATGACGCGTTGGCCACCTGTCGCCTTCTTCGACCCGCTTCCGCTTGCTACTACGGTTGTTTTGTAGTTGGCAAACAAGAGCATGTCGCACCATTCCTTGATTAGCGCTGCATCCCTTTTTTCCAGTTTTAGAACATAGCGGTCAAACGAACCGACCTGATCGGGCAATTCAAACTTCTTTTGCACGGCGTGAGCCGTTAAAACAACGTTCATACCTGCATTCTTGACCATTTCGAGCCCTCTTAAAAGCCGGATGATCTCGTTTGACAAAGCGACGTATCTCGTGCCGTAATCCGTCTGGTCAATTGCCTGCCATTTGTGTTTGGCCATCAGGTGCTGCTTGGCGAGCTCTTCTGCCCAGTCGGCAGTATCGATCACTAGCGTTTTGCCCTGCGGATTCTGTGCCATAAAAGCAATTTCTTCAAGGAGCATTGTCCAACTATCGGGATCGGGGAGCTTTTTGGCATCAACAAAGCCCGTTGATCCTTCCGTGTCAATGAAGATTGCATCGGGAAAATGACTGACAAAAGTAGTCTTCCCGATGCCCTCAACCCCGTACAACACAACCTTCATAGGCTTCGTTTTACGGGTATTTTGAATTGTAAAGTTCATTCAATCACCGTCTCTCTCTCGCTTGCCTTGACCACTTTTACCCCGTTCGTGATGCAGAAACGGGCTACATTGTCGAGCTGTTCTTTGGTGCCTTTGAGCGTAAAGGTCACCTGTTGCAGCTCATGCTTAACCTCTCCATTTTCATCGACCAAGCGCCCGTCTCCAATATCCGTCATAGCAGCTTTTTGTTCTGCCACTTCGGCTTGTTTCGCTTGCTTGAAAAGGTCGGCTGTTTCTTCTTTTGCGATTAAATCTGATTCAATTTTGTTTGTGACATCGATATATGACATCCCGTTTTCGTGCATCTCAATATATGGAGCCGGAGCAAGATCGTTCTTCATGCACTTCTTTACAATCTCGTCACGTTCCTTATACAGATTGGCTAGCGTCTTCATCTGTTCACCGATTTCTTGCACGATCTTTTTTTGTGACGTTGACTTGAGCAGCCACTTGTCCGCGACAGGCAGATCTTCAGGCTTGACACCATAATTAGGCGCCATTTCCTCGATGAGTGCTTGTACCTTCTGCTTGCGCTCTTCTTTTTGTTGGTCCTCAAAGTCGTCGATGGTCAACTTGAGTTCTTGTGACGCACTGTCGCAATCACTTTCAAGCGCTCTGAGCGTTGTCTCGAAGAGTTCAAACGGTGCGTTCCAGGCCCTTTTGTACTCTTTGCGGACGTCTCCGATTGCTTTTTTAAGCTTGTTGACCTCGGCGCGTGATGCTTTGGTTGCTTTAATGCTTTCGTCGGTAGCAACTAAGCCCCTTGTCTGTTCAAGCTTTTCGGCAACCAGTTGCTTTAATTCTCCCGCTTGCGGAAAATCAATCGTGCCGGGTTTGAAATTGACTGATAAATTTTCCAATGTTGTTAAACTGTTCATTTCTTGTTCCTCCTATTTCGTGCTATAATGTAAGCAATCCAGATTTTTTTACCGCCTTAAATAAAGGCGGTTTTTTGTTTAGTTTTCTACTCTCACCTCTTCGATTTTCGTTTCGATAACGGGGAGATTTTTCGGATCTTGGAACATTGGATCAGTGGATTGCATTAACATTAGCATGTGTAAACGAGGATCCTCGACATCATATGTCGCTTTAATAAGCACACGTCCTCTAACGGTACAGATTGGATTCTGAGTGAATGCAACTGTGTCGCCTTTACTTACTTGGTGACAGAATGTTGGCAAGCGGACAAGTGTGTTTTTCATGTTTCCGAGTACTTCCCCTTTAACCACCGCTAGCGTGACGTATTCCGCTTTCGGGCCTTCCAATTTGATTTTGTCAGCCTTGATTTCCAATCCGTCTTCCGTTGCTTTAATTTCACTTTCCATGATCATACCTCCACAATTGCTTTGATCTTTGCGTCCAGGTTTTCCAAGCCGTCCATCAGACATGCCCTTTTGGCGGCGTTGTTCAGGCTTTTTCTAAGCGACCAAACGCCCTGTACCGTGATATCTTCGACCGTAAACTCGTTGAGCAAGCATTCACGCTTCTTGCTCAATTTGCGCAATTTGAATTTTTTAATGATGTTCATTTTTTGTTCTTCCTTACGTTTTCGATTTCTTCGATTTTCTTAAGCACTCTTTCAAGCATTTCAGCCCCATATGTTTCTCGAGCTCCGTCTATCAACATTTTGGCAACTTCACCACAACCACGGGCATCCATCTCCAGAGCGTTGAACGCTACCATATAGGCCAGCAGCTCGTTTTTTGCGACAGGGGTGCCGTCAAGAATAGCAGCAGCGACTCCCTTAGTGCTTTCCGTTTTCCACTCAGCGCCCATAGCAATGGCCATCAACAACCCCAGGGCGCTGACGGGCACCATGACATTTTTTTCTGTTTCCATTTAAATTTCCTCCTTTGAATTTGATACCGCATTGTTCAAGGCCTCCTGCAAATCGGGAGGCAAGACAACTTTGGTTAGGTCGCTGATGATATTTCCATCTTTATCAACATTAATTACATTCAACGTCGATTACCTCCTTCAATGTCTCTTGCAATCCTGCGGATAACGGACTTCATGCTCTTGTTTCTTCCATAGCGTCTCCTTATTCAGTTTTCAAAGAACGTTTTCTTTGTGGAAATTCTACTTTCCATTTGGAAAGTGCTGGGCAATAAAAAAATCATTCACCCGTCATTTTCTTCAAGAGACTGTTCGTCTCTGTTTTTGTGCATCCCATGGCCTGAGCAATTTGATAAAACTCAGGGATCGTGATGTCTACAACACCACTCTCTCTACGGCAAACCCAACTTGCCCGTTGGCCTAACTTCTCCGCAAGTTTTTCTTGCGATAACCCCTTACGGATTCGTTCGGCTTTGAGTTCGTTCAGATTGAGCTTAAATTCTGTAGCATTCATTTTTATCACTCCTTCCTTGTTCCCTTTGAACAACTATTATGATACAGCGTTACTTTCCGAATCGCAAGTATTTTTTGCGAAAAAGTAAAAAATATTTTCTAAAAAGAAAAAAATGTTTTTATATTGAAACATACTCCCTATAATGATATAATAGGAAATGTCGAAGGGAGGTGATAAAAATGCTCACTAACGATTCGATACTAAAGCGGATAAAAGAGATAATGGAGAGCAAAAGGATAACACCGACAATGATTTCTGAACGAACAGGAATTTTGCCCGGCACGTTATCCCGTTACTTAAACGGTAAAGCCAATTTGCCGCTTAAGCTGATTTCTCCATTAGCCCACGCTTTAGGAGTCAAGCCTAGCCATTTGTTAGGCTTAGACGAAGATACAATAGGAGAAACAGTCAGTATCCCCATGCTTGGCGAGATTGCCTGTGGCGCTCCGTTATTTGCGGATAGCAACGTTATAGAATACGTGACGTTATCTTCAGATATGTTGTCGGATAAAAAAGAAGAGTATTTCTTCTTGCAAGCTCATGGCAACAGCATGGCGCCAACAATCAAGAATGGCGCTAAAGTATTGATCCATAGTCAATCAACCGTGGACGAAGGCGAAATAGCCGCTGTTCTATTGCTAGATAGTAATGAGGCAACGTTGAAACGCGTTAGAAAAAGCGGGAACTCCGTGATTCTGATGCCAGACAATCTTGATTTTTCTCCGATTGTTGTTAGCCAAGATGCTAGAATACGTATCCTCGGCAAAGCAGTTCAAGTTATTACTGAACTGTAAAAAAATACCTGCCATGGCGACAGACAGGAAAGAGCCATGACAGGTAAATAAGATATTGCTTGTATCGTCATTATAACACGATGCAGGCAATTTTTACATATAGGACCAAAAGTGACGTCAATAAAAGCTGCGGACTTACCATATAAAGGAGGACATCATATGTCAAAGAAGATTACTGATGAAAACGGCAAAACGTATGTAGAGAAAAAGCCGTTTTACAAAAAGGGCTGTTTCTGGATCGTTGCCGTTGTTGCGGTCATCATCATCGGTGCAGTAGCAGGTAGCGGTAGCGGAGACAGTGGCAACGGCGGTACCAAAATCAATAAAACAACCGCCAAAGCCAAGAAATCAAGCACAAAGAAGACTGATTTTTACAAGGTGGGCGATACCGTCAAAGTTGGTGACGTTGTATATACGCTCAAATCGGTTGAGAAAACAGACGAACGAAACGAGATGAACGATAAACAATTCAAAAACGTTTTGAAGGTCGTTTACCACGTAAAGAACGATGGCTCAGACGAATTGCCAATCGGCGCTGATTTAGACGTGTACGGTCCGGATAACAACAAGTTGGATACATACCCGATCAGCGGCACTACGGTTAACTCAGTAGCAGCTGGTAAAGAGGCAGACGTAACCACCGGCTTTGGCACGGATAATCTGGGCGATTTCGAGCTACAATTCAAACCGCTTATCTCAGTTAACAAAGCTGCCAAGTTTAAAGTTAATATTCAGTAACACAAAAAAAGAACCTATCCACTCGGTCAAGGGATAGGCTCTTTTAGTAATAAGTTTGATGAGATTTATTAAGTTGTATTGTCATTATACAACGGGAAGGAACGTTATGACAAATTATAGAAAATTAAGAGTAGCAACCTATACCAGGGTTTCGACTTTAGAACAAGCTGAAGAAGGCTACTCGATCCAAGAGCAACAAGATAAATTGGAGAAGTACTGCGAATTAAAAGACTGGACCATCACACATAGATACTCTGATCCCGGCTTCAGCGGGTCTAATATCAAACGGCCGGGGATTCGTGAACTGATTGCAGCTGCTAAGCAGGGCGACTTTGATTTGGTGCTGGTTTACAAACTCGACCGCTTGTCGCGTTCTCAAAAAGACACCTTGTATTTGATCGAAGACGTGTTTCAAGCTAATCAAGTTGATTTTGTAAGCTTATCAGAGAATTTTGACACCTCTACACCTTTTGGAAAAGCTATGATCGGGATCTTGTCCGTATTTGCGCAACTCGAAAGAGAACAAATCAAGGAGCGCATGACGATGGGTAAAATCGGCCGGGCAAAGTCAGGCAAAGCGATGGGCTGGAGCAACGTCCCCTTCGGTTACAATCTGGTTGGTGACGTGTATGAAGTCGATGAATTTCAAGCGACAATCGTTAAACGTATATTTTCCGAATACTTAAGCGGGGACAGCCCTATTACAATCGCCAAACGTTTAAACGATGAAGGCCACCTGGGCAAAGGAACACGGTGGTCTTGGAAAACAGTCAGAGATATCTTGATGAACATAGTCTATACAGGATATATCAGCTTTAAGGGCGAATTATACCCCGGAATGCACAAACCGATTATCGACATGGAAACCTACAAGAATGCGCAAACACAGCTCGAAATCAGACGGGTTAACGCGGACAATCCCCGCCCATTCAGGGCCAAGTATATGTTGTCTGGGCTTTTGAAATGCTATTATTGCGGCTCGACGTTAAGGATTGGTGTCAGCATTAATCAGCGGACCAAAGCGAGAAGTTACCGTTATAATTGCCCAAGCAGCCATCCGCGAAAAAAGTCAACGTATAAGCAAAAAGCGACTTGCCCATCTAAACTCGTTCGCAAAGGCGAGATTGAAAAGCAAGTTATCGAAGAGATCGAAAAGCTGCCTAAAAATTTCAAGCATAAAAAAGCACCCACTGTAGATGTAGATGCAGTAAAGAAGCAGATTAAAGCCATCAAAAGCAAACAGTCGAAACTGATGGATTTATATCTCATTGACGGCATCGACATGGAAGAACTTAACCGGCGCAATGGCGAGTTTAACAAGCAAATCGAAGCCTTAAATAAAAATTTGAGTGCTGTCCCGACTGAGCCTGACGTGGCCGAAGCTTTGAGCCAAGCTAAAAATATCTCGGAACTGAGCTATGATGAGCAAAAGAAGCTGGTCAGATTGCTGATCAGTGAGATCGAAGTTGCTAACGATTCTATCAAGATTCACTGGCGTTTTTAAATAATTTTAGAAACTTTGATTTCAACTAACGTAAAAGCGGATTTATTTTTGCTTTGATTTTTTTTAATCATTAATACATTCCCCCTAAACTGGAATACAACGGCAAAAGCATCGACAAATAACATCCGATGATAATGAGCGCGATCACAAGAAATAAAACCGGCTGAACAAGCGATATCAGACCATCAATCTGACGAACCAGTTTCTTATAAGCAGCTTCAGAATAGACCAAAAGATTTGTGCTGATCTCATCTTTGGTTTCCCCGGAAGCAAAAAAAGCGCTCAATTCCTTTGGCATGAACGGATAGGAAGAAACGATCTCATTCAGTGATTTGCCCTGATTCAAGAACAGATCGATCTGTTCTCCCAACTGATAAAGCAGCGTTTTTTCTTCAAACTGTCGCAACAAGTCGCAAATTTCTCTGAAATCAAGACCGCTTTGAAAAAACATCCCTAAATTAAATGAGAGATAATAGTAGCAATATTGTCGGTAAATTTTGCCGATCAAAGGCAATTCGCAATACCAATGGTGTCTTGTCAAAGCCTTTTGTCTGCTCCACCAATAGAACGCCTTGGCCAAATATGCGATCAAAAGCAAAATCAGCGCCAAAATCCCACATTTCAAAAAAACTTGCCAATCAAAAACCGTCTCGTTTCCTCCGGATGCTTCAAATTGCTTTAATTCGGGCATCAAAAACAACTTCATGCACGCAAAAATTGCCGCTAAGAAGACGAACAAAATCATCGGATAAACCAAAACCCCCCGCAGACGCGCTTGCTGTTCTACCCGGCGTTCAAGGCATGCCCCAAGCTGCCTGATGCTTTTTTCAACATCCCCGTGTTTTTCAGCGATTGCCAACTGAAAATATGCCGAAACGTCGATCTGATCTTTCAAAGCCTCCGACAATGCAGAACCTTCAGCAAGCTTTGCTTCAACAAGACCGATATCATCATTTCTTTTTTCAGCCATCATGCTGAGACATTTCAGGCACTGCTGCATTGAAAATCCTGAAGACAGCATGTCTCCCAAAAATCTGAAGAAAGCTGCCTGCTCTTTTGCTCGCCAACGTTTAGCCTTGTAAAAACATGCTGGCCGTTTCCTCTGCAATCTCACCATTTTTGACACAGATTCCAAGTCGTTCCCCCCATTCTTTAGTCATTTGCCGATTTTTGCCTGAATTTTCGCAAATGCTTTCTTCAAGCTCATCAATATCCAAAAAATCAAATAATACGCTTGAGCCGCCGTTTTTCCTCGGAATCAGACGCTGATAGCTGGCCAAGCGCATTGTCTGTTCCAATTCTTCCGAACTGATTCCAAGATTTATCATTCGTTGCCAAATGCCGTAAACGCTCGTCGCATGCACGGTACTCAACACGAGATGACCGCTTAATGCGGCGTTGACAGCTGTTTTGGCAGTCAGTTCGTCCCTGATTTCGCCAATGATGAAAACATCCGGATGATGTCTCAAGGCAACTTTCAGCAAGTCATAATAAGACATCTTGGCTTTTTCGTTAACCTGAACCTGTAAAAAACGCGGTTCGGCAATTTCAACCGGATCTTCGATGCACATGATTTGCTTGTCGGTCATTTTTCTTGCAAGCTCATACATGGTTGTCGTCTTTCCGCTGCCCATCGGACCGGACAATAAAATCAAACCTCTTTTCTGACACGCCGAAAACAGTCGGTCCCATTGGTCGATATAAAAGCATTTTTGTGTTTTCTGCAATTCCTCTTGATAAATCAAACGCAAGACCAGCGATTCTCTATTTAAAAAATCACCCACCGTCGATAATCGACAATAAACCGGCCGACCATTATGTTCAAGCTCCCAAGATCCGAGCTGAGGCCTTCTTTGTTCAGCAAGCGACATGTCGGCTCTGTATTTTAAAAATCCGATCCATTGACTCGCCCGTTCAAAATCAAATTCGTCATAAGCTTCAAACCTGCCGGCAACGCAAAACTTGACGAGATAACTGTTTTTTTGTGGCAAAAAGCTGACATCGCTGGCCTTTTTATCCATTGCATCCGTTAAAATCTTATGAAGCACGCTATCCATGTTCTTTCCCTCCTTCCTAATAAATAAAGGCGCAAATCATCCTTGAAATTTTGCAAAAAAACAGAAGCCGGGAAAAATTATGCTTCAAATTGAAAAACCGGATGATTTGCAATCAATCGCAAATCTAATCCGGTTTTTTGTGTATGCATGACAATCGCTTGCTTATGATGGGAATAACCCGAAACAAAACGTGTCGGTAATTTTGACTGATGGCTCGTCGGGCTGATTGAGCAGGTGCTGCATTTAGCAAAATCACTGCCTGTTACGGACGCATCAATAAAAATTGGTCCTCTGTCCGTAAATATGGATGAAGTTCTGGCTGAATCGGTTACGCAGTGTCGCCTTAAAAAAGATAGTTTTTCACGCGCAAAAATTAAAAAATACCGAACAAAGTCAGTCGCACATTGACCGTCTTCGTTCGGTATTTCATTTAATTCAAGCAAGAAACGGGACTTTTTTCCCAGACTCCTGATTGCTGATTATTTCAAAGCATCTTCAACTGCTTTTTTTGTCGGAATCGACGGAATCGCACCCAGTTTTTGAACGGCTAACGATGAAGCTCTGCTTGCAAAAACGATTGCCTCTTCAATATTTGAAAAGTCCTTCTTAAGTTGCGAAGAAAGCGCCCCGAGGAACGTGTCACCTGCGGCAGTCGTATCGATTGCACGAACTTTAAATGCCGGAACGAATCCTTCTTTTTCACCGACTCGATAAAATGCGCCCTTCGATCCCAACGTGATAATCACGTTTTTTGCGCCCAGTTCTTGAAGCTTGACGGCAGCTTCGTGCTGCGAAGCCGGATTATCCACGTGAACGCCGGTCAAAATTTCAGCCTCGGTTTCGTTTGGCGTAATCAAGTCAGTATGCTGCAAAAGCTCTTGCGGAACCTGTTTAGCCGGAGCGGGATTAAGAATCGTCACGACTCCGGATTCTTTAGCCATCTCGAATGCTTTGACAGCAGGCAAAATCGGCGTTTCGAACTGAGTCACCAAAAAATCTGCCGAACAGATGACTTCACGCGCATTTTCAATATCTTCGTCAGAAATCGTCTGGTTCGCACCTCCATAAATCAAGATGCTGTTCTCACCTGAATCCTGCAGCAAGATGAAGGCCTGCCCGGTTCCTTCGCTTGAAGTTTCGACGTATTTAGTTGAAACGTTGCTTTCATTCAGCAGCCCAAGCATCATTTTCCCGTTTTCATCGTCTCCGATTTTGCCGATAAATGCAGTGGATGCTCCGCAACGTGCAGCGGCAATCGCCTGATTTGCGCCCTTTCCCCCACCGGCATTATTTTTGTCAGACATCGGCATCGTTTCACCGGGCTTAGGCAAGCGAGCAATTCTCAATATCGTGTCGACATTAAGACTTCCCAAAACCGTAACGTTATTCACCATCTTAATTCCTCCGTTAATGTTAAAACCTTTTACTAGCATATAACATTTTGCGTTATTTGGCAAAGCAGCATTCACGGACCTGAACGCTGCTTTAAACAAAAAAGCCGAGGAAATCCTCGACTTTTCATTATTTTTATTGATTAGTCTTCATCCGGGAATTCGGCAGAAGTGAAGACTTCAGAAACGTCGTCTTCATCTTCAAGACGATCGATCAGACGTTGAAGCTGTTCAACCTTGTCTTCCGGAACGGGTACCGTATTTTGCGGAACCATCGTAATTTCAGCCGTATCAAGATCATATTTGTTTTGAAGTTCGTTGCGAACGTCTTCAAAGGCTTGAGGATCCGTATAGATTTCAAAAACTTCTTCTGAAGCTTGAAGATCATCGGCTCCGGCATTGAGAGCATCTTCGAGCATTGAATCTTCGTCAACGTCAAGGTCTTCGCGAGCAATTGCGATGTAGCCCTTGCGATCAAACATGAACGCAACGGAGCCTGTTTCGCCAAGATTTCCGCCGTTGCGGTTGAAATCTGCACGAACTGCAGAAGCAGTACGGTTGCGATTGTCCGTCAAAGCGTGTACCAAAATGGCAACCCCTGCAGGACCATATCCTTCATAAGTAATTTCTTCGTAGTTTGCGCCGTTTGCACCAGTTGCCTTGTCCAAAGCACGCTTAATGTTGTCTTTTGGCATGTTGGCGGCACGGGCCTTATCCATAACTAAGCGCAATTGCGGATTAGCGTCTGGGTCAGGACCGCCACTCTTTGCCGCCATGTATATGTCTCGTGATAACTTTTGGAAAATCTTTCCACGTTTTGCATCTTGGGCGTTTTTACGGCCTTGGATGTTATGCCATTTTGAATGTCCTGACATTTGTAATACCTCTTTCCGAATATATTAAATGGTGACTATGCACCAAAATAATCTTACCAAATCATCATCATTGGTGCAACTCAATTCTCTTTTCTTTTGACCCGTAAATAGATGAGCTCACATAAAATGCAGAGCAGAATGCCGCATAAAGCCCCGGTTCCGTCAAGCATCACGTCTTGAAAAAGCGGTGTTCTGTCACCGGTAATCATTTGATGAAATTCATCGGTTGCCGCATATCCAAGGGAAGCCAACACGCACAAAAATACTGCCAACCACTTTACGTTCATGCGATCTTTGATTCCCAGATAAAGAAAACTTCCTAAAAGAAAGTACGTTCCGAAATGTGCTCCTTTTCTGATGAAAAATTCAATAAACTTATAATAGCCGACTGCTTGAATGCTGATTTCAGAACCGGAATAATCGAGCGAAAAACGTTCCAAAAAAGTTTCAAAAGGCTTTCCCGTCAAATACTTCTCTAAAAACGGCACGGAAGTCTGCTGATGATAAGTCATTGATGATGAAATGAACAAAATCAGCATCATGACGAATGCAAGAATGATGAACGCGTCTTGTTTTTGCAATTTAATTTTCATTACTTTCACCGTTCAAAAACAAGACTGGAAAAATTTCCAGTCTTGAACTCTTTGCTCAATCACTTTGTTGATGCGCGTTTGATGAAGCCGTAAGGAAGCTCGACAGTCTTTTGTGCTTCTTCCTCTTCTTCGTTGTTCATCATCTTCGTCAACAGACGCATGGAAACGGCACCGATATCATAAAGCGGCTGCGTAATCGATGAAAGCTGCGGACGAACGATTTCCGTAAGCTTGGAGTTGTTGCTCGTAACGACTTCAAATTCTTCAGGAACTTTGACGCCGGCATCTTTTGCACCGTTCAAAACGCCGCAGGCAAGTTCATCGTCGCCGACAAAAGCAGCCGTTACGTTTGCGGAAGAAAGCGCTGGCCACAAAACTTCACCGGAACGATAGCTGCTGTCAGTTTCAAAAACAAGCTCTTCGTCAAATTCGATGCCGTTTGACTTCAAAACGTTCTTGTACCCTTTGAGACGATACTCACCGTTAATCGGTTCGTCAAGCGGGCCCGAAATAAATGCGATTCGCTTGTTGCCGTGATTTACGAGATCGTTGACAGCCTCTTCGACTGCAGCAACGTAGTCGATATGAACGCTTTCGACTTCTTCTTTCGGGTCGACCGAACCAGCCAAAACGATCGGTGTCTTTGAACGCGCAAACTGCGTGCGGAGCTCATCAGTCAAATTATTGCCCATGAAGATGATGCCGTCGACTTGTTTTGCAAGCAAAGTATTGAGCATTTGAATCTCTTTTTGTTCATTGCCGTCAGAATTGGCAAGAATAATATTGTACTTGTACATTGCAGCAACGTCATCGATGCCTCGTGCAAGAGAAGAGAAATAAACGTTCGTCACGTCCGGAATGATCACGCCGACCGTCGTCGTCTTCTTGCTTGCCAAACCGCGGGCAACGGCGTTTGGACGATAATCCAGACGATCGATTACTTCAAGAACTTTTTTGCGAGTTGCAGGCTTGACGTTGGGATTTCCGTTAACGACACGTGACACTGTTGCCATCGAAACGGCTGCTTCGCGAGCAACATCATAAATTGTAATTGTTTGCTTTTCCATGGGGAACCCTTTCTTTAAATATATTTTCATATATGTTTTCAGTCTAACGATATTTAATTTAACAGAGTTCTGTTATAATTGCAAGCGTTTCAAAGATGTTTTTCATAAGTTTTCATTATATTTTCACCTGGTTTTTCTGAAATCGTCCACACGCTGTTTCAAACTGACCGTTTAAAAAAAGCACTGTATTTTTCTGAAAAAATCAGCGCAAAAAGTCCGTGCTTGATGCCTTGAAGAAAGATGTCTGTGCTATAATTAGGTTGTTTCTATTTAAATTTTAAGGGAGCGATTTTATGTCACACATCACAACTGTTCAAAATTGGTTGGCAAAAAACAACTATGACATCGCTTATGTCAGCGACTGGAAGAACGTCGAATATTTTTCGGGCTTTTCAAGCGACCCGATTGAACGTGTTTTGGCGCTGTTTATTTTCCCGGATAAAGATCCGTTCATCTTTGCTCCGGCACTTGAAGTCGGATCCGTTAAGAAAGCCGGTTGGAAGTACCCGGTTTACGGTTACCTGGATCATGAAGATCCGTTTGCCCTTATTAAGGGACATATCGAAGACCTCGGCGAGAATCCGAAAAAATGGGCCATTGAAAAGAGCAATCTGACCGTTGCGCGCTATGAAGCAATCAAGACGCAGTTTAATGAAGCTGAATTCGTCGGCGATCTTTCTCCATTGATCGAACGCGAAAAGCTTATCAAGACGCCTGATGAAATCAAAAAGCTGCACGTTGCCGGTGACTGGGCCGACAAAGCATTTGAAGCCGGTTTTGCCGCACTTTCGACCAAACGAACGGAACAACAGGTCGTTGCCGAAATCGAATATGCGATGATGAAAGCTGGCATCATGCATATGAGTTTTGATACGATCGTTCAAAGCGGCGCAAATGCTGCCGACCCTCACGGAGCTCCGTTGAAAGATCTGATCAAGCCAAACGAGCTTTGCCTCTTTGACCTTGGCGTCGTTTCTGAAGGCTATATGTCAGATGCTTCAAGAACCGTTGCTTTTGGCAAAATCGACGATCGTTCAAAAGAAATCTATGACGTCTGCTTAGAAGCTCAACTTGCCGCACAAGATGCCGCTAAACCGGGCATTACTGCCGCTGAACTGGACAAAGTCGCACGCGACGTCATCGACAAGGCAGGATATGGTCAGTACTTCATTCACCGCTTAGGCCACGGCATCGGCCAAAGCGACCACGAATTCCCGTCAATCATGGAAGGAAATGATCTCGTCCTGGAGCCTGGGATGTGCTTCTCAATCGAACCCGGAATTTACGTTCCCGGATTTTCGGGCGTCCGCATCGAAGACTGCGTTCACATTACGGACACCGGCTGCGATCCGTTTACGCATACGTCAAAAGAACTGCGCGTCATTGAACTTGACTAGTCAAAAAGAGCCTGGAGAATTTCTCCAAGCTCTTTTTTAGTCTTTTTTGTGCGGATAAAAAGTTATCGTCGCATTTTCATCGCCGGCTTTTTTAGCCTCGCCGAATGCAGAGTCCGTATTGCCGTTGATGATGATATCGTCGTTCCAGTCGTCTTCCGGCTCGTCATATCCGATTTCAACGTCTTCTGTTTCAACGTCGGCCAAATCTTTCAAATTTTTGCCGGTCTCTTCAAGATGATCTTTCAGATCTTTTGTGGCCTGTTTCAATGATTCAAGCGCATCATCGACCGACTTGTTGTCGCTTGCGTACTTTTTGGTCTTTTCGATGATTCGATCCTTCAAACCACCAAAATCATTTTCCTTAATGAATTCGCGTGCATAATAGTCATACTTGAGAGCCTTGTCGCGCCCGTCCAAAATAATCTCATCGACTTTCATTGCAATCTTTTCACGCTGTTCTTCAGTCAGTTTTTTGGAAACCATAAAACAAGCGCCTGCAACCGCACCGAGTCCAAGCAGCATTTTTTTACCCATATGAATCGCTCCTATTCCGAATTAATCTTTGTTGAGGTGACGAGAAGCAAAGCCTAACACCGTTTTGCCCATTCTAAATGCAGAGGCTGCTTTGCCGACGCCAGATGCCGATTCAGAAATTTTTTCCGCAGTTTTTCTCGTGGCTTGATTAAGATCAGCGATGCTTTCGCTTAATTCAGCCGCAGTTTGGAAAAGCGGATCAAGTTTCTTAGACTTTGAATTTACATCTTCCATCAACGTGTTCGTCTTGTCCATAATTCTGTCAACGTTGTTGGCAAGCTTGTCAACGTCCTGCGTCAAAAGGTCAACGGTTTTGTTCATTTCTTTTACGGTCTGAACCAGGTGCGCCAGCACGCGACACATGAAAACAACTAAAACGGCAAACGCAATTGCGGCAATCAACCCCGCTATTTGCCCAAATGTAATCGCCATCAGGAACCCTCCTTAACATTTCTTATGTCTTTAGAATATCATTCATTGGTCAAAACTTCAATTTATTTGAGCCTTGCTTGGTTTTAACTTAACCATTTTTTGATATAATGGCTAGTGAACTAACTTGAAATGAGGTGCACGTGATGTTTTCGTTTCTGGCAGACATTAGACCTACGAATTCTGCGGCTAAAAATACGCATATTCTGACAAACTACATTGAACATTTCGACTGGAACAAGATGATTTCAAATTTTCTTTCAACAGTTTTCTCCCTCGCCGTGATTTCGGCTTTGTTCTTCTTGATTCATGCAATCGGCAAAAAGCTGATCAAAAGAAGCTTTGCCGGAGCTCGTGCCAAAAGCAGCACCGTTTCTCAAGGAAGAATCGAAACGATTTATACGCTCAGTCAAAATATTTTCCACTACTGTGTTTTATTTTTCTACCTGTATGCAGTTTTGTCCATCTTTGGCGTTCCGGTCAGCACGCTTCTTGCCAGCGCCGGAATCGTCAGCGTTGCCTTGGGTCTTGGCGCCCAAGGACTCGTCAGCGATGTCGTCACTGGATTTTTCATTTTGCTTGAACAGCAATATTCGGTTGGCGATGACGTCAAAATCGGCACGATTGAAGGAACGGTTTCCGCAATCGGACTCAGAACAACTCAAATCATCGGCTATGACGGAACGCTTCACTTCATCCCGAACAGAAGCATTACCATCGTCAGCAACATGTCTCGCAATGACATGCGCGTTCTGGTCGATATTCGGCTCGATCCTTCAAAAGACGTGGACGAAATGAAAAAAATCATTGCGGATGCAAACGAAGAACTCGTTCCGACACTTGAAGATCTGACTAAAATGCCGCAAATTCTCGGAACAGTTGACCTCGGCTCCGGAAATCTTGTCCTGCGCGTCGTCGCATACGCCAAAAATGGTGCCCAGTACGCCATCTCACGCACCTTGCGCGATCGCTATCTCGACGATTTGAAGGAACATGGCTTCAATATCCCGACGTCACCGCTTTCTTTGACAAAATAGCTTCTCTGTTGAAAAACGATGCCTCAAATCGAAAAACCGGATTATTTGCAATCAATCGCAAATCTGATCCGGTTTTTTGCGTATGCATGACAATCGCCTTCCAAGATGAAAATAACCCAAAACAGTTTGGCGGTAATTTCGACTGATGGCTCAGCGTGCTGATTTATCAGGCGCTTCATTTGGCAAAATCACTGCCGTTTACGGACACATCGATGAAAATGGGCCTTTTGTCCGTAAACGACCTGCTCCAAAAATGGCGATTACGGACAAAATGGTCAAAAACAGCCGTTTGTCCGTAAAAATTCAGACGTTTCTGACCCGGTTTTACGGACAAATGCTCCAAAAAGCGGCTTGTGTCCGTAAATCCTCATCATAATGGACAAAAATTTACGGACAAATCACCGGGAAATGACGGTTTGTCCGTAAAATGCGTTTTGATTACGGACAAATCAGCAAAAATTGACGCTTTGTCCGTAAATTTGAGTGAGATCTTGGCTGGATTAGTTGAGCAGCACTTTATTTAAAAAATGCCGGACAAAATCAGGCGCAAATCGACCGCATTGTCCAGCATTTAATCAAAAGCCTCTTTTTATAATTGTCGCTGACGATCTTCAAGAAAACCGATCATGGCGCTGACGCCCTTTTGAATCGCCTCTTCTTTTGGAGCAAGATGTTCTGAGTGCAGCGAATAAGGCGAATCTACGCCAAGCCAAAACATCGTTCCCGGAATCTTGGAAATCAAAAACCCGAAATCTTCGCCCGTCATGGCCGGCTTTGTTTCGATGAATTCGACGTCTTTATTTTCTTTCATGTATGAAATAAAGTTTTGCGTTGTTTCATCGTTGTTTTCAACCGGCAGATATCCGCCCTGATGCAGATCAAGTTCAAGCTCGCAGTCAAAGCTTTTGGCCACGCCTTCTGCAATCGCGCGCACGCGTTCTTGAATCTTCAAATTATTGACTTGAGTCAAGGCGCGAATCGTCCCGTCGATTTGACATGATCCGGCAATCACGTTGCCCGTCGTTCCTGCTTCAAAGTGACCAAGAGTCACGACGCCCGATTCGATCGGATCAATGTTGCGGCTGACGATCGTTTGAATCTGATTTACGAACTGAGCGCCGCAAACGACCATATCGTTTGCAAGATGCGGAAATGCAGCGTGTCCGCTCTTTCCGATGAACTTGGCATGAATTTCGCAGGTTCCGGCAAAAAGAGTCCCCATGCAGCAGCCGATTGCTCCCGCCGGAAGCTGCGGGTTGTCATGAAATGCGTAAATTTCATCAGGCATCCATTCGTCAAGCGCCCCGCTTTCGTAAAGCTGCTTGCCGCCGCTTGCATTTTCTTCTGCCGGCTGAAAAATAAACGTCATGTCGCACTTCGGCTGATGTTCTGCAAAATAGCTCAAAATACCCAGGCAGACTGTCATGTGAATGTCATGTCCGCAAGCATGCATCCGCCCCTTATGCTTTGATGAAAACGGCAAGCCGGTTTTTTCCTCAACCGGCAAGCCGTCGATATCCGTCCGGTATCCGATCGTTGTTTGTCCTTTTGATCCTGTCAAATGCACGATAATCGCTGTTTTCCATGTTTTAATTTTCATGAAATCATGCGGGAATTTTTCAATAATTGACAAAAGTATTTTTTGCGTTTCAAATTCTTCCATTCCGATTTCAGGAATCTGATGCAATTTTCTTCTGATTTCAATTAATTCTTTTTCTGAAAGTGCCATCTTCGTCACCTTTTCCGTATAAATATCTAAAAAAGCCCCCTTGCAGGGGCCGCATCTCAAAAATATCAGAGCTTGCGCAAATCATCGACAAGTTCGATCTTGTCTTCTTTAACTTCAGAAACGTCCTTGACTTTCTTTGCGGGCATCCCCATTACGACCGTATGCGGCGCAACGTCTTTCGTCACGACGGCACCGGCACCGACAACGGCACCCTTGCCGACGCGAACGCCTTCCAAAACAACCGCATTGGCACCAATCAAAACGTCGTCTTCGATAACGACCGGTTGAGCAGAAGGTGGTTCGACCACGCCGGCAAGTACGGTTCCCGCACCAATGTGGCAGTTTGCGCCAACGATTGCGCGTCCGCCCAAAACGGCACCCATGTCGATCATCGAGCCCGGTCCGATTTCTGCGCCGATGTTGATTACGGCACCCATCATGACGACTGCATTGTCACCGATTTCGACTTGATCGCGAATAATGGCGCCCGGTTCGATTCGAGCGTTGAATTTCTTCTTGTCAAGCAACGGAACGCCGGTATTGCGTCCGTCGTTTTCAACGTGATATCCGGTAATTTCAGAATGATCCTTTAAAAATTTTTCCGCATCTTTCCAGTCGCCGAACAAAACGCCGGCCTTGTCGCCAAAATAAGCATCGAGCTCTTCCGGAACCTCAAGCGAGGCCAGGTCACCTTTGACATAGACCTTGACGGGAGTCTTCTTTTTTGATTCGGCAATTGTTCTGATGATGTCATGTGCATCTAATTTTGGCATCAATTCCACTTCCTTTGCATTATTTACTTATCATTATAACTTAAATCTGCTTTTGTGCCTATTTTTTCATCAACGAAATCCGGATTTGGCGTAACCAAATATTGTTTTTCAAGATCGTGAATCATGTAGTTGACGCTCTTCATGATCTCACGACGGGTTACGATTCCGGTAAAGCACCCTTCGTCATCAACGACCACCAAAAAAGGTTGATCGATGAGAAGATGCATGATTTCTTCAATGTTATAAGGCAAGGTGATTACCGGAACGTCTTTTTGCATCACTTCTTTGACTTTCATCCTGCTGAGTCTGCTCGGATCGATTCCGTTGAGTCCAAGCATCGTATCCGTAATCATTGCCAAGGAAAGCAAGCCTTTGAAGTGCTGTTCGCTGTCCAAAACGGGAATCTTGGCATATTTGACCTTGGTAAGCACGAGAAAAGCGTGATCCAAGTGATTGTCTTCCTGAACGTTTGCAACGATTTCAGAAGGAATCAGGAATTTGGATTCACGTTCTTCGATCATCCTCTGTGCAGCTTTTGCGATCATAATTTCACATCCCAAATTCGTTTATATTACCATTGTAGTTTATTTTGGCGAAAATAACATCAATAACGAAAATTCTTAGCAAAGATATAATTTTAGCGCCTTTTTCCTTATGTAAAAGACAGCAATCTTATTGCATATTAATTATGCTTTTCCGTTTTCTTAAATTTTTCGCCAAAAATTGTTGAAAATCATTGAAAACCTTATTGACAATAGTTTTTTCTATGATTATCATTGTTAGAGTGTATCACTTATTTTTTATAAATTTTGGAGGATGAAATGACTTTTTCATTAGCAACAAGACTTGCCGCTGAATTTTTCGGCACGGCTATCATGATTATTTTAGGCAACGGTTCGGTTGCCGACGTTGAGTTAAAGGGGACGAAGGGAACAAAAAGCGGTTGGATCACGATCTCTGTCGGTTACGGTTTTGCCGTTATGATTCCTGCGTTGATGTTCGGCTCTGTTTCAGGCAACCACATCAACCCGGCATTTACTCTTGGCTTGGCTTTTGCGGGCGCATTCCCGTGGCACGAAGTACTTCCATATATCGCAGCTCAATTAATCGGGGCTGCAGTTGGTCAATTGGTCGTATGGATCTGTTTCAAGCCTCACTATGACATGACGGAAAATTCCGATGCCATCTTGGGCACGTTCTCGACGAGCGATGCTACGGGCAACAAGCTCAACGGTTTTGTCAACGAATTCTTTGGAACGTTTACCTTGGTCTTCGGTGCTCTTGCAATCACGCATGCGCCAATCTTCGAACACGGCAACCAAGGCGCCGGCTTCATCGGCATCGGCCTTTTGGTAATGGTTATCGTTACTTCGTTCGGTGGCCCGACAGGTCCTGCGTTGAACCCTGCTCGTGACATTGCGCCGCGTTTGGTTCACCAATTCCTGCCTATTCCGCACAAAGGCAGCTCACAGTGGGATTATTCATGGATTCCGGTCGTTGCGCCTATTTTGGCCGGCATCTGCGGTGCATTGCTTTATAAGGCTATCTTCGGACTTTAATATTAACATTCAGACATTTGGGATCGAGATTTTTTCTCGGTCTCTTTTTTTTGTGAAATGCAGTGCTGCCGTTTCTCTGCATTTCAACATGGTTATGATTGGGTTTTGCTATAATTTCTGTTAAAATTCTGCTACAATATTAATATAATTACTGAAAGTGAAGGTGATGACCGTGTCAATTCGTTATGGTATCCTGGGTCCAATTGAAACTTCGAGCTGGTTCGTCAAAGCGGTAGCGTCGAGTCCGAACAGTGAAATCGTTGCGCTTGCCTGCGAAAAAACAAAGGAAAAGCAAAATCTCATCAATGTCCCGGTTTTTGAAAGCTATTCGGAACTTTGCCAAAGTCCGGACGTTGATGTAATTTTTGTTCCGACATCAAACACAAATCACTATGAAGGAGCAAAACTTGCGCTTGAAAACAAAAAGCACGTTTTGATCGATAGCCCATTCACCAAACACAAAGTCGGAGCAAACGAATTGTTTCTGCTTGCCGAAAGACAGAGCTGCTTTTTGATGGAAGCACAACAGACCGTTTTTCTGTCGGCTTATGACCGCATCAAAAAAATGATTGCAAATGAAGAAATCGGAACAATCTGCTACGTTGAAAGTCGCACCCACCTTCCATATGATGCTGCTTGGACGCGCTCGCTTGAACGGGGAGGCGGAGCATTAAACCTCGGGGGAGCTTATCCGCTCACCTTGATTCCGTTTCTCCTGGAGACTGAACCGACTGACTGGTCAGGACTTGGCGTCAACAAGGTCGGCGAAGCAGATACCCGCTGCACTTTGAACTTTCGTTGCGGAAACGTTTTGGTCAACAACGTCATCAGTCTTGACTTTGACCTTGACGACAAATTGACGATCGTCGGTACAAATGGCAAAATCGTCATTCAAAATTACCTTGATCCGGACGCCGTCATCGTGATGACGCCAAACGGAACCAAACGCTTGACGAACCAAAATGAGCTTGATGCAGGCATCAACGTGCTTAACCACGTTTCGGACTGCATCTCTTCCCAAAAAACGTCAAGTCCGGTTCTCACGAAAAAAATCACGGTCAAAACCGTTGAAATCATCAGCAGCCTTTATAGCCAATGGTATGGCGATCCGCTTAACTGATCTAAAAAAGGCCCTGTTTTCCGCGTAAATTTAATGAATGCCGAACGAATGCAGTCGACTTTGACTGGATTTGTCCGGCATTTTTTCAATTTTGACACATGGATCTTTGGGTCTATACTAAATGGTGTTGATGATGATTTTTCAACACCATTTTTTGTAT
>OIYG01000605.1_pt1 | contig 33728 bp, 16 predicted proteins | sample 1587861 | NCBI WGS metagenome assembly OIYG01 (sample SAMN03283272) | human gut metagenome | biome: human-associated habitat; material: feces | host: Homo sapiens | place: Peru | collected 2012 | reverse complement strand
TTTGTTGCTCAGGAACTTATAAATAAAGTTAAATCAAAGTGTTGCGGAATTAAGGTTGAGAAGTTTCTTCTTTTCGATGAGCTTGAACATTTTGTTGCCCAACTCCTGTGCACCCTCGGCATCGAAATGAAGAACATCGCTGCGCAGACTGGCGTTCGGCACATCTATCACATAGATGTTCTTGTCTTCCTTTGCGAGTCGATGCTGCGCATCTTCCACACCTTGGCTCCACTGCTTGCTTTTGTGCGAGATACCGCCGATGATGATAGGCAGATGGGCATACTTCTTATTTCCAGTTTTATCAACCAGATAAGTGCGGATATAAGTAATCATCTGCTTCAGATTCTTGTAATAATTCTTTGCCTGATGACGGTCGCTTTCTCCCTGGTGCCAGAGCATGAATTTGATGTCATATCCTTCTGGCAGATGGCTCAGCTGGTTATCGATGCAGGCACCGATATTCTCGGTGAAAGCCTTGAGTAGGCTCTTGCCGCCCTTGTCTGAGGCAACGTTCTTGGCGAGATATTCAGGCGATGCATTCCAATATTGCTTGCTGGTGCTGGTGCAGAGTGTGTCGATGGCGGTGCCGCCCAGACTCTCCTTGATGATGTAGAAATTCTTTTTCAGTTTCTTCTCTACGTTCCAATATACGATGGCATCGTATGCCCAGCGGCCCGACTTGTTCTTGTTGTTGATGCGAGGCCAGAAGGTCTCGAACTTGCCTTCGCCTGAAAGGCTGCTGGAACCGAAGCTCCACTGGCAGTATTTGTATTTCTGCTTCTGGATTTCGGCAGGAAGTTCAGAGTTCATCACGCGTCCATCGGTGTTCGACTGACCAGCGGTGAGTATCACCACGGCTGGCTGTTTCTTGGCAGCCACAGGCATCAGGCTCATGGCTGCGAATAAAATGCAGATTAATTTCTTCATCTTCTGATTGTGTTGTTATGTTGTTATTTGATTTGTCTGCAAAATTACGCAATAAAAAAATAAAAGGCGTGGTTAAATCGTTCGAAACCACGCCTTTTTGTGTCATTTATGTCTATCAGGGCATGAAGTATATGTAGAATAGTAACTCATCCTTCATTTTTGAGATGAAATTCGGCTTTTAGTATCCCTTGTTCTGGGTATAGAGACCCTTGCGAACTTCTATCTGACTTTGTGGGATAGGATAGAGATACATGTCGGCATTCACACGGTTGGCGTATTGCTTGTAGGTGCCATTCTCGGTGTCTGTCGTGTACGTTGTGGAATAAGAGATAATTGGTATATACCTATTCCGTCTGTATATATTATAGATAAAAAAAAGATAAAACATATAGGTGATAACAAAACTTTTGAGTTAATTGGACGTAGTTTATATAGTGAATAGGCTATTGTAAGAAAAACAAAGGTAATTAAAGGCTTTAGGAAGTATGACCATCTTGAAGTCATTTTCGTATGTTTTCCTCATAATATTTTGGATAATTCAAATAAAAGTTGTAGCTTTGCATCAGAAATCAAAAAAGTATGATATGGAGCAGAATGTGAAAGAATTGCCATACGGTGTACAGGACTTCGTCACCATTGTAGAGCAAAATATATATTATGTCGATAAGACAATGTATATACCAGAATTGGAGAAGCAGGCTCGCAACCTCTTCTTCATTCGCCCTCGCCGTTTTGGTAAGAGCGTATTCCTGAGTATGCTTCATGCTTATTATGATTGCTTGTCCAAAGATAAGTTCCAGGAATGGTTTGGTGATTTGTGGATAGGTAAGCATCCTACCTCCTTGCAAGCTAGGTATCAGATTCTACACCTTGACTTCTCCCAGGTGGGAGGTGACATAGATGAATTGGAAAGAAAGTTCAATTTCTATATGGGAGTGGAATTGGATGCCTTTGTAAGAGATTATCATGGGTTCTATTCAGAAAAGTTGCGTCAGGACGTTTACGCTACAGAAGATGCTACGGGTAAGTTGGCTCTTATTCAGAGTGAGGCAAGGGCAAAGAGATATCCTCTTTATCTCATCATCGATGAATATGACAATTTCACCAATACCGTGCTCAATGAGCAAGGCGAGAAGGTGTATTGGGCAATGACCCATGCCGAGGGATTCTATCGTGACATTTTCAAGAAGTTTAAGGGAACTTTCGAACGTATCTTTATCACGGGAGTGAGTCCTGTGACGCTCGATGATGTGACGAGTGGCTTCAATATCGGTTGGCATATCTCTACCAAGCCTGAGTTCAATCAGATGTTGGGCTTCTCAACCGAAGATGTGCATGAACTATTCAACTATTACAAGAATAAAGGTGAGATACCTGCAGATAGAGATATAGATGCCATCGTCAATGAGATGAAGCCTTGGTATGATAATTACTGTTTCTCCAAGGATGCTTTGCGTACGCAGAGTAAAGTATTTAATTGCGACATGGTATTCTATTATCTTCGCAATTATCTCAGTCGTGGTGAAGGACCCGAGGATATGCTTGATCCAAATACCAAGACCGACTACAACAAGATGAAGAAACTCTTGCAGCTTGACAAGCTCGATGGCGACCGTAAGGGCGTGATACGTACAATAGCCGAAACAGGAGAAATAGTCGCTTCGCTGTTTGATACCTTCCCTGCGCATGAGATAACAGACCCAGAAGTGTTCCCTAGTTTATTGTTCTATTATGGAATGCTGACGATCAAAGGTACAAGAGGTGCCAAAGTCATACTTGGTATTCCGAACAACAATGTACGCAAGCAATATTATGAGTACTTGTTGGAGTTGATAGATGCCAAGGCATACATTAGCAACAACAAACTGACAGACTATTATTATGATATGGCTTATGACGGCAAGTGGCATGATGCTTTGCAATATATGGCGGATGCCTATGCGCAAGTGTCATCTGTTCGTGATAGCATAGCGGGAGAGCGAAACTTGCAGGGCTTTTTCATGGCATATCTCAATCTGAATGCCTATTATTATACGGCGCCTGAATTGGAGTTGAATCATGGTTATTGCGATTTCTTCCTCTTGCCAGACCTTACGCACTATGCAACCAAGCATAGCTATATTCTGGAGCTCAAACTTGTTCCGAAGAGAGAAAAGGGTATGAGCGAAGAGACATATCAGGCTAACATCAAAAAGCAATGGCAGCAAGCAGAGGTACAAATCAAGCAATATGCCGTTGCTCCAAGGGTTGAGGCTTTGCGTCAAGGCACTACGCTGCATAAGATTATCATGCAGTTTGATGGTTGGAATTTGTTGCACATGGATGAGGTGCATTGATAATTGTAATCCCTGTATTTTATGGTTGAGCCATAAGGTACAGGGATTGTTCTATTTCTAAGGACATAGTAAGTTGTTATAGTTGTAAATGCTGCTTGTAATAAGCAGAGAGAGCAAAGGTGGAAAGTTGCGTGGTGAAGGCTTTCCAATATGTGGCGAAGACTCCGTCTGTGGAAGATGTCAAAGGCTTGGGAGTTACGGGAGAAGCGGTGGTTGTATATGATATGATGGAAGATACTCCATACGTGGAATATGAGGTGCCCGTAAAGAAAGGAGATAACTGGATTAACGTAATGTGTGTTCCATCTTTCGCTCTCAACAAGGATTACTCGCTTCGGTATGCCATCTCCATTGCAGGAAGCAAGTCGGAAACCAGACAGGTGGATGCCGAGGTGGGGAGTCAGGTGTGGAGCCAGAATGTGCTTCATGGCTACACTTGTTCTACTGCAAGTATCTATCATGCCAGGGAAGATGGTAAGGTGCTGCTTCGATTGGCTCTGCTAGATCCAGGACTGGCGGTGCAAGGTATTAGAATAGTGTATCGGAATCAATAAATCAATAAAAAATAATATACAATGAAGAATATTATCATGATGTTCCTGATGATGGTGAGCCTGATGGCCCACGCCTCATCGGCAGATTACAATGTGAGAGACTATGGAGCCAAAGGCGATGGCAAGACGCTAGACCACCATGCCATCAATGCTGCCATAGACCGATGCTGGTGGATGTGAAAAACGAAAGCATCACGAATCTGAAGGCCGATTTGCAGAAGGGAGCTAAGCTGATAGTGAAGAAGAAATAAAGAAAATAAAAAAAGGAAAGGTGATCATCAGCCGATGACCACCTTTCCTTTTGATGGTTCTATCTGAATCAGATATTTTCCTTTATCATGTTTGACGGGAATCTCCTTTCCGTCCTGCATCGCCTTGACGGGTTGGAAATCCAAAACCAGAGTGAGCGGCATCTGGAAGATGGTTTTGTTGAGTTTCATCTTTGGCGTGACAATCACTTGGTTTTTCTTGGTTTTTATCTTCAGGGTGGTGTTGTCACGTTCCTGCTGGTATGCTGCTACATCATGGAAGGTGGCAATCCAGAGCTTTCCGCTTCGGGCTTGCTCCAGGGCGTAATCAAACATCTTCCATAGGCGGGTCTCGTCGCCGAAACTGTCGTAGCCTATGCGGATGCCGTGGGTCATCGTTACTCCCCATTCACCTTTATCTATCACTCCTTGCAGGTAATTCTCAAACCATTCCTGGGTGCGCTTGCTGCCAAGACTTACCTGATAGGTGCGCGTGCCCACACGGTCTTTGCTGCAATATGCCACAGCCTCATCGCTCTTCCTGTTGCCAGGGTAGAAATAGGTGCGAGGAAAAACGCCTGTATGCTGATAGATGAGCGTGTCGTTGTGCTGAACCTCAAAGCGGAGTTCGGCTGGTGTCAACTTGGATACATTCTTATGGTTATAGCCGTGGCTCGTTATCTCCTGTCCATCGAGAGCCATCTCCTTGGCTTGCTCCCAAGTGAACGGTTGCTTGTTGGGATTCTTGGGTGGATGCTCCATCCATGCGCCTATCAAGCAAAAAGTGCCTTTGATGCCTAGCTCTTTCAATTTCGGGAACAAGACGGTGTATTGCTCTTTCAATCCATCATCGAAAGTAAAGGAGAGGGCAGCTTGCTTGTTATCGGCATATTTGGCGATATGAACGCTTTGTGCATTTGCCCTAATAATAGGGGCAAATGCACAAAGGAGAATACTCAAATAAAATACTTTTTTCATCATTCCCTAGTTTCAATTGTCTTGGCTTTCTTTCCTGCCAACTTCAGTTCTACTAACTTATTATACATTTTTCTTCCAAGAATCTCACCACCTGCTGCATTGAAGTGGATGTTGTCCTTTTGCATCTCCGTATTAGGAACTTCCACGAGGTGAATGTTCTTGTCCTCAGCTTGCAGTCTCTTCTGGGCATCCTCTACGCCCTGTGACCAACCACGGCTCTTGTGGGAAATGCCACCGAGGATGATTGGCAACTGTGCATAACGCTTGTCGCCTGTCTTCTCTACGAGATGCTGGCGAACGTAAGCGATGACAGCTTTCAAGTTATCGTAGTATTTGCGACTGGCATGGCGGTCGCTTTCGCCTTGGTGCCAAAGCATCGCCTTGAATTCATATTTGCCGTTCATCTTAGAAAGGCTCTTGTCGATGGCAAGGTCGATGTTCTCGCAGAGAGCTTTCAAAAGGCTCTTTCCACCTCTGTCGGATGCGGCAACGGAGTCAAGGTATGCAGGAGAGGCGCACCAGTACATCTTCTGGTTACTACCACAACTCAGGTCGATGGCAGTACCGCCGAGCGATTCCTTGATGACATAGAAGTCTTCCTTCAGGCTTTGTTCGAGCCAATAGTAGGTGACGGCATCGTAAGTCCAGCGACCAGGCTTGTTCTTGTTGATGATGCGAGGCCAGAAGAGTTCGAACTGTCCGTTCATGCTGTGTGCGCCACTGTTGTAGCACCAGTAGCAATGCTTGTACTTGTTTTGCTGGATGTAATCAGGCAGCAGTTCGTTGCCGATTCGTCCATCCGTGTTAGACTGACCAGCCGTGATGAACACAGGGATGGTCTTCTTGGCTGACGCAGAGAATGAAATCATGAGCGTCAAGAGGAAAAGCAATTTTCTCATATCTCTATATCTTTTAGTTTGTTATTAGCTTCCTTCTGTTAAGATACTGCAAAATTACTATAAAATAAGGATATGAGTATGGCTATTTGTCCGAAATCATGGGCGTTTGTCCTAGTTCGTTCCGAAGCCTCTGCTTTTATTCCTTAACCACCATCTGTGTCTGCGCATACTTGCTCGGTGGCATACCATACTTCGCCTTGAAGCACTTGTAGAAGTAGGAGGCATCCTGAATGCCAACCTTCATGCAGACTTCGCTCACGTTGTATCTGCCGTCGCATAACAGTTCTGCGGCGATGCGCATACGTTCAGCTTGCAGGTACTTGTTGGGCGACATGCCTGTCAGTTCCTTCATCTTGCCAAAGAACTTGGTGCGCCCCATGTGCATCATCTCTGCTATCTTATCCACCGTAAAGTCTGGTTCGCTGATGTTCTGGGCTATCAGGTTAACTACGTTCTCACGGAAAACCTTGTCAGCCTTGCTTTCCATTACGATATCCTTCATCTTCTCTTTCGCCTCATCCGTTTGGATAACTTGCTTTTTCTCTGGTGCGATAGGAAAGTCATTCTTGTTTGAGTTCCATTTGATGAGCTGTATGATACGAGTCATAAGAATTCTAGCCTTGTATGGCTTGGTCATATAATCATCGGCACCACACTTGTAGCCCTTGATTTGATGGTCTTCATCGTCAAGGGCGGTAAGCATGATGACAGGCACTCGTTTCAGGGCTTCCGTAGCACGGAGACGTTTAACGATGTCGTAGCCATTGAGGTCTGGCAACATCACGTCGCAAATGATGAGCGAAGGAGGATTGGTCAACACTCCAGCATAGCCTTGTTGTCCGTTCATGTAGATGTCGGTGCGGAAGTAAGCACCGATGTCATGCTTGAGTTGTTCCATCATGTCGGGGTCATCTTCTATGATGGCAACATGCTGTGTATTGAGTGCCTCGCCTTGCATTTCCCTTACGATGTCGTTCAACTTAGCGGTTTCTTCTTGCTCTTTCTCCTTGTCTTTCTCTTGGCGGATATTCGCCTCGGACATATAGTCTTCAGGGGCGTATTGCTCATCGTTGTCAGGAAGAGACAGCTCGAAGATGTTCATCTGATGTTCCTCATCATAGCTATAAGCCAAATTGCCCTTGTGCAGTTGGGCGAATTGGTAAGCCAAGTAAAGGCCGATGCCCATGCCTCCTTGCGAAGTATAACCCTGCATGAATGGCTGGAAGAGATGTTCTTTTCTCTCAGCTGTGATTTCATCGCCTTGGTTGCAGACGGTGAAGACGAGTTTGTCTTCTTTGTGCGACAGATTGATTTCGATGACTCCCTTTTGTGGGGTATATTTCACGGCATTGCTCAGCAAGTTGTAGAGGATGGTCTCTACCTTCTCATGGTCAAAGCTTACCTCATATTGCTTGGCGAATGGCGTGAAGGTCAACTGGATGCTCTTTTGATTGGCGATGTTCCAGAAATCCTTGTAGAGTTGCTGGGCAAACTCGATGATATTGCCTTTGGATACATGGAGTTTGACGGCATGGTTATTGATTTTTCTGAACTCCAATATCTGGTTGATGAGTCGCAGAAGTCGTTTGGCACCTCTGTTGGCAGAAGCGATGGCAGCCTGTGGTGGTTCTGTACCTTTGCTGTTGACGAGTCTGTCCATTCCACCTTGGATGATGGCTAGTGGGGTGCGAAATTCATGCGCCACATGGGTAAAGAAGTTGAGACGGAACTCGGTGAGTTGCTTTTCCATCTTCATCTGTTGATGGATATGGAAACGTTCCATTCTGTTGCGATAGACACGATAGCCTATGATACCTATTATAATAAGGTATAGGCAGATTGCCCACCATGTAGCATAGAATGGAGGGTTGATGACGATGGTAAAGGTCGTTTCTTGTTGAGGTTTGCCATTGATGATGCCTCTTACATGGAAGACATACTTACCAGGTGCCAAGTCGGAATAGTTGACATGGCTTTGGGTGGTTGCCTCTTGCCAGTCCTCATTGATGCCTTCCAGGTAATACTGGTAAACATTATAGGAGTTGGTATAGTTGAATCGGGAGAAGAATATGTTAAGGGTGTTTTGGGTATGTTCCAATTCTATCTTGTTCTTCTTCAGATTGAAACTTTCTGAATCGAAGTCATTGCTTTCCAATATGGATTTGCCATTGACTTGTAGGTCTGTAATCAGACAAGGGCGTGCTGCTTGTTGGCTTGATACTGCTTGGGGGTTGATGATGACAAGACCATTGCGGGTACCAAACAGCAAGTTGCCTGATGGCGTAACGCTTGAGGTGTTCTCTGTGTATGCGTTGCAGGTAAGGGTAGGAGAGTATTCGAACCTCTCAATATCGGAATAGTCACTTGAAAGGCGATAGATTCCCAACTCAGTACCTATCCATAGGTTGCCAAGGCGGTCTTGTAATATGGAGTTCACGATATTGGTGTTGATACGCAGTGATTCACTGATAACTTTTTGCTTGGTAATGTTGCCTTGTTTATCTATATGGCATTCTACCAATCCTTCGCCTGTGATACCAGCATATAGTTTCCCTTGCGGAGTACTTTGTAGGCAGATGACTTCATCTCCAGACAGTTGATGATTGCTGGTTCCAAAATGCTTGAAGTCCTTTTCTGATAGGTTCTTACGTTTCGTATCTATTGAGTATATGCCATCACAAGTTGCTATCCACAAGATGCCATGCGAGTCCATCTCTAGGTCGTGGATGCGACTTTGCCCCAAGTGCTTGTTGAGGAAAGCAACAAACTGATAAGGCTTTTTCTTTCCGTCCGTCATTAGCAATCCTTTTTCCCAAGAAGCTAGCCAAATCCTTCCCATCTTGTCTTGCACGATGTCATATACCATATCTGCTGGTATCTTATGTATAGGGTCTTTGGAAGTATAATGCTCATTGTCGATATAGATGCCGTCTCCTCTCGTTCCAATCCAAAGATGCCCATCACGGTCTTTTATGATGTCGAAAATCTGGTCGTTGGCTTTCTTGACAAGTGTCATCTTGCCAGTAAGGAGGTTGCACTGATATACTTTTCCTAGAGTTGTTCCGATATAAGCCTCTTGGTCTGAGGTCGCATGGATGGCACGGACGTAGTTGCTCCAGTCACCTTGGCTTGCTGGTTCAGGAAATAAATATCTTGCGTCATTCTCTTGTGAAGGCATGATGCAAGAGATACCTGCTTCCTCTGAGCCTGTCCAGATGCAACCGTCTTTGTCAATAAGAATGGTTGTGAGAAAGTTGGACTGAATGATGGGCTGAATATCTTGTGCCGTATAGTGGGAAATGTTGCCATTGCTGGCATCATATCTGAAAAGTCCATTGCCGTAAGTGGCGATATAGTAATTGTGTGAGCCACTTTTCACGACGAAGTATTTATGCTTCTTATTGGTTGTGTATTTGGCGTTTGCCAAAAGGTATAGCTTCTTGTTTATTCCGTTCTTGTCGTGGATAATCAACTGATCATCTTTCGTGTTTTCGTAGGTGAATCCATTGCCTTGGAAGGTGTAAGTAGTTGCTTTCTTTTTGGTTTTCTTCGGATGATTGATAGGCAATTCATAACTGGTGAAACGAGCGGATGCAAAGTTGTAGGTTGCCACTGAGGTATTGGAAGTCTTGACAAACATGTTGTGTGCATCCTTGGTGAGGTCGCCGATATGTTGGTCGGTCTTGGCTTTCTTGTCTGGACTGATGTTTCTGAATTTTACGATAGAATAGCCATCGTATCTACATAAGCCGTTGTTGGTGCCTATCCAGATATAGCCATCAGGGTCTTGCAATAAGGCGGTGATGCTATTGCTCGACAGTCCGTTGTTGGTGGTGATATAACGTGCAGTCAACTTATAGTTGGTTGATACTTGTGCTTGCGAAATACAAGCATAGAGTATTCCTAATAGGATGTGTATAAAATATCTCATGTCTCTATTTTATGTGTTATGATTGTTATTGTCTTTTATTCAACGGTTTTCTTTCATTGATGAATGCAAAGATACTATTTTCTATTGAAACATGCAAATAATTCCATAAGATTTCCACGGAAATTTGTATTTCTCAGAATAAAGTTCTATCTTTGCATAAGATAAGCTGCACTCGGCAATTTGAAAACAAGTTTTCATTGCGCTCATTTGCATTATCTTTGCAGAAGAAAAGCTGCACTCGCAATTAGAAAGCAAGCTTTCATTGCTCTCGTTTGCATTTTCTTTGCAGCAGAAAGCTATAAAAGAAAGAGAACATGGTGAAAATCAATCGAAGAAGACTGCCTGCTGGCATTCAGTCTTTCAATAAAATTAGAAAAGGTAACTATCTCTATGTCGATAAAACCGACATCGTGTGGAATTTGGTGAACAATGGCGACCAGTTTAACAACCTTTAATGAAGCGCAACGTTAACCTATATCGAAGCACAACTTCATCCCTTTATAAAAGATAACATAAATCTTTCACAAAGTACATCTACAGCCTTTAAAATTTTCGTTTTTTTTATGAGTCGGAGTGTACAGATGTACATATCGACATGTTTTCGTATGTTTGACGGATAGGTTCGTGGCGGTTTGTTTGCTAATTTTGCAGCTAGATAGAGAAAATCATTTAGAACAAACAATTAGCAATTACTAAAAATAGTGAATATCATCATGAGAAAGAAGTCATTTTTTGTCTCTCTTATAGCAATGTCCTTTCCTGCATTGCTTTCTGCCCAGGTGACTCCCCCAATTATGGGATGGAGTTCTTGGAATACGTTTCATGTCAATATCTCCGATTCGCTCATTCGTACACAAGCTGATGCCATGGTACGTTTGGGCTTGAAAGACTTGGGATATAACCATATCAATATTGATGATGGATTTTTCGGTTGGCGTGATTCCACAGGCATGATGCAACCTCATCCTCAACGTTTTCCCCATGGCATGAAGGTCGTGGCGGATTATATTCATAGTCTTGGATTGAAGGCAGGTATCTATTCCGATGCAGGTGCCAACACTTGTGGGTCACGCTATGACAACGATGAGAATGGATTTGGGGCTGGCATGTATGGCCATGAGTTGCAGGATGCACGGCTCTACTTCCATGACTGGGGCTTTGATTTCATCAAGATAGATTATTGTGGAGCAGGAACCTGGCTTGACATAGAGGAGAAAAAACGCTATAAGACAATATGCGATGCCATCAAGCAAGAGGCTGGGCATCCCGTCAGTATCAATATCTGTAGATGGGCTTTCCCTGGTACATGGGCTAGACATATGGCAACTTCTTGGCGTATCTGTACGGACATTCGTCCTCGATGGGATTCCATCTTGAAGATTATCAACAAAAACCTCTATCTCTCGGGCTTTGCTGGCGATGGTCATTACAATGATATGGATATGTTGGAGATAGGCAGAGGTCTCAAACCGAATGAGGAAGAGGTGCATGTGGGCATGTGGTGTATGATGAGTTCTCCTATGCTGATAGGATGCGACCTCAACTCACTCAACGAGCAGTCTCTCTCTTTGTTGAAAAACAAGGAGTTGATAGCCATCAACCAAGACCCACTTGGATTACAGGCATACGTTGCTTTGCGCCAAGGAGAGGGATATATCTTGGTCAAGGATTTGGAAAAAATTCATGGCAAGGTGAGGGCTGTCGCTCTTTTCAATCCTTCGGATAGTGTGATGTCCTTCTCTGTTCCATTGCCGGAATTGGAATTGGGTGGTAAGGTTCTGGCAAGGGATGTCATACGACATCAAGAGGTTAAAATAAATGGAGATAAACTTCTGGCAGAGGTGCCTGCCCATGGCATCAAGGTGTTGAGAATGGAAGGTAAGAAACGATTGGAAGCTACTCGTTATGAAGCAGAATGGGCATTCTTGTCAGCATACGATGACTTGGGTAAACGTAAGAAACCTGTCAAGTTTGTTCCTGTGGAAGGAGCGAGTGGTGGAATATGTGTTGCAAATGTTGGTGGGGCTAGCAACAATAATGCTGTTTGGCGAAATGTTTGGAGTGACAAAGGAGGAAACTATCTGTTGAAAGTAAGGTACGTGGATGTCCCTCGTCTCAAGATGATGCTGAAAGTCAATGGCATTGAGAGCGGTTGCATGGAAACGGGTCGTCAGGCGGTAGATGCCAAAAAGGTAACGTTCAAAGAGGTTGTCTTTCAAGTTACTCTGCAGAAGGGATATAATTCCGTCAAACTTTATAGTCCATTGACCTTGATTCCAACATTGGATTGCTTTACTTTGGAAAAGGTGTGAATCCCTTGATGGAGAAAAGGTTTCGGAAAAAATTGAATGTAATGAAAAGGTTTATATTGATATTAAGTTTGTTCATGTTCTTGGCTTCGGTAGAGGCTAAGGTTTGGATTAGTCATCCCACGGTGGAGGGGCGTACAGAGCCTTTGGGCTTGGATATGTCAACTCCACGGTTGGGATGGATGCTGCAATCTGACGAACGGTATGTGGTGCAGAAATCTTATCATATCATCGTGGCTTCTACTCATGACAAAGCAGAGAAGCATGAGGGGGATGTGTGGGATAGCGGTATCGTGAAGTCTGACCAATCCCAATGGATAAGGATGTCGGATTTGAAACTTCTTCCTAACCATGAATATTATTGGACGGTACAGGTTAAGACTAACAAGGGAACGACAGATTGGTCTGTGCCTCAAAGATGGTCTATGGGTATGATGGATATGCCTTGGAAAGGTTGTTGGATAGGCACTGATTCTCTGTACCCTGGAGAAACTGACAGCAAGCATTCTCGTATTGCTGCCCGATATTTGCGCAAGGAATTTAAAACCTTGGGAAATATACGGAGAGCGACGGTGCATGTTTGTGGACTAGGTTTGTATCAACTTCTGATCAACGGCAGAAGGGTGGGGAACAGCGAACTTGCTCCTCTAGGCTCTGATTATAACAAGACGCTAATTTATGATACATACGATGTAACTCATGCTTTGAGTTCCGAGAATGTGCTGATGCTGACTTTGGGCGCAGGTAATTATTTTGCACCTCGTCAGCATTATCAAACCAAAGTACGCTCTACATACGGCAAACCTATGGCATTGCTCAATTTAATCGTGGAATACCAAGATGGTCATGCGGATACTCTGGCAACAGATGCTACTTGGCGATTGAATGTGAATGGTCCCATCCGCTATTCCAATTTCTATGATGGAGAAATGTATGATGCAAGGCAAGAACTAGGCGATGTCTTCCACTTGGATTATGATGATAATCAGTGGATGCAAACTCAACGTATGACAGCACCCCAAGGAAAGTTAGTTGGCAATTTGAGTTTACCAATCGTTGTATATCGAGAGGACAAGCCTGTGCGAATATGGAAAGCATCGAACAAGCGTTATTTGATAGACTTCGGAACCAATGAGGCTGGACGAGTATGCCTTCACTTTCGGGGTTTGTTACGGAATGATAGCGTCAAGATAAGGTATGCGGAATTGTTGGAAAAGGATGGCAATGCACTTTATACCAAGAACTTGCGTTCTGCCGATAATCTTGATACTTATATCAGCAGTGGCAAGGATGCAGACTGGACAACGGCTTTTACTTATCATGGTTTTCGGTATGTAGAGGTTACAGGCTTGGATGCGCTATCTGAATCAGACATCAAGCGAGAACTCTTGGCAGACGAAATGAATGAAGAGGGTATGAACTTCTATGCAGAGGAGTATGGTAAGCCATCTCTTTTAAACCGATTGGTGGAGAATGCAAGAAGGGGAATCCGTAGTAATTACAAGGGAATGCCTTTGGATTGTCCGCAAAGAGACGAGCGAATGCCTTGGCTGGGAGATCGTACGACAGGAAGTTTGGGTGAGAGTTACCTGATGAACAATCATGCGCTTTATGCCAAGTGGATGCGAGACATCGAGGATTCGCAAAGAGAAGATGGGAATATCTCGGATGTATCACCTTCCTATTGGCGACTCTATACGAATAATATCACCTGGCCTGCCGCTTATCCTTTCGGTTGTGAGATGCTTTATCGACAATATGGGGATGATGCTCCTATTCGTGAGCATTATGATTCCATCAAACGATTCTTGGCATATATGAAGGGAAAGTTTTGCAAAGATGGTTTGATAACCAAGGACAAATATGGTGACTGGTGTATGCCGCCTGAACGGTTGGACATGATATTCAGCAAAGACCCGAATAGAATCACCAATGGAACGTTGATGAGTTCTTGTTATTATGCTTATCTTTGTCAGATGATGGCAAACTTTGCGGAAAAACTCAGTTTGTCTGAAGACTGTTTGCGATATAGACAGGAAGCTACAGATATGATAATGGGTATCAATCGAGCATTTCTAAAAGATGGCAAATATGACAACAATACCATTACGGCTAACCTTCTTCCTTTGGCTATGGGATTTGTGACGGAGGAAAGCAAGGATTCAGTGGAGCGTAACCTCTTGGAACAAATCATTGCCAATGATTATCATGTTTCTTGCGGTGTGATAGGCATCCAATGGTTGATGCGTTATCTGTCTGATTGTGGGCATGGTGACATCGCATACAAGATGGCTACCCAGACCTCATACCCTAGTTGGGGGTATATGTTGGAGAATGGAGCCACCACGATATGGGAACTTTGGAATGGCAATACAGCCGACCCTGCCATGAACAGTGGCAATCATGTGATGCTCTTGGGTGACCTCTTGCCTTGGTGTTATGAGCGATTGGGAGGCATCAGACCTTTGAAGCCTGGTTTCAAGGAAATAGAAATCAGTCCAGACTTCAAGGTATCTATATTAAATAAGGTGGAAACCTCCCATCTTTCACCCTACGGACTAATCAAGAGTTGTTGGGATAGAAAAAACGGCAAAATAGTATGGGATGTAGAGATACCTGCCAATACTTTTGCGGTGCTAACCTTGCCAAATCATAAAAAGGTAAAGGTGAAATCTGGGAAATATCAATATGTTGTAAAGGAATAGGTTAAGTAGTTGATAAATACTAGATAAACAAAGGTGAACATGAATGAGCTTAGAACTCAGGATTGTTCACCTTTTTCTGTTTATTTGTACATCTGGCAATGCTTCCGTACAGCTCAACCATACGAAAAGACAGAATTCGGTCTATCTTTGCCATCGAAAATCTAAATAATAACAATCTTTAAACAAATAAGGTTTATGGTAAAGACAAACGAAATCAGAAGGCATGCATTGCAGTTGACTTGCTTGTATTCCTCATTGTTCATTTTGCCAGCCATGGGATTGCAAGGGGCTTTTGCCCAACAAACGGTAGCCCAGCAAGATGGTATAAATGGTACGGTCGTTGATGAACAAGGTGAGCCTGTTATTGGGGCAAGCGTCTTGGTGGTTGGTGGTAACGCTAGCCAAGGTACTATCACGGATATGGATGGTAAGTTCCATGTCAACGTGAAGCCTGGTCAAAAGCTCAAAATATCTTATGTAGGTTATAAGACCATGACGGTTGCTGCCAAGAAAGGTATGAATGTGCAACTGGAGTCGGATAGCCAGATGTTGCAAGGTGTCGAGGTCGTGGCATACGGTACTCAGAAGAAGGTGACCATTACGGGTGCTATCTCTTCTGTAAAAGGTGAGGAACTGACCAAGACCCCTGTGTCTTCCGTATCTCAGGTGTTGGCTGGTGCGATGACTGGTATCAGCTCTATCCAGATGTCGGGTGAACCTGGTAGTGATGCTGCCCAACTCTATGTAAGAGGTAAGGCTACCTTCAATGGTGATACCAATCCATTGATACAGATAGATGGTGTGACGATGGATGCCAGTGCCATGAACGACCTCGATCCAGAGGAAATCGAGAGCATCTCCGTATTGAAGGATGCTTCAGCTACCGCTGTGTTTGGTGTGGAAGGTGCGAATGGTGTCATCCTTGTTACTACCAAGCGTGGTAAGGAAGGAAAGACCAAGATTTCGGGTTCTTTCTCTGGAACCTTATTGACTCCAACCAAGTTGATAGAGCAGGCTAATTCCTATGAGTATGCGCTCTTCCACAACATGCGCCATACCAATGATGGTACAGAGCCAGAGTTCTCTGATTATGTCATCAACCAGTTTAAGACAGGTGAGAATCCTTTGCTTTATCCTAACATGAAGTGGACAGACTATATGATGAAGAAGAGTACGCTCCAGACTAAAACCAATGTCAACATCAGTGGTGGTACGGACAAGGTGCAGTTCTTTATCTCGGGCGGCTTCTATACACAGGGCGGTTTGTTCAAGAGCTTGGGTCAATCTTACGACTGTGGCTATGACTACAAGCGTTTCAACTATCGTGCCAACTTAGACATCAAGGCATCGAAGACTACGAAGATTACCTTGAATGCTTCGGGTAATGTAGATAACGTATCTCGTCCATACTCGGGTGGAGGTAGCTCTAGCACCATGATCAAGAACATGTACTATGGCACACCTTTCTGTTCGCCTGGTATCATTGATGGCAAGTATATTACGACTGTGGCTAATGATTATTATTCGGATGACCCAGCCAAGAACTTGCCTTTCACAGGTGTTACAGCCTTGTCAGGTTACTATGGCAATGGATTCAATCAGAGTGGTGCCAATGCCATCTCCCTCCAGTTGGGGCTGAAGCAAGAACTCGACATGATAACCAAGGGATTGAGTTTCCGTATCAAGGGCGCTTACAATACGACCTTCTCCACGACCAAGAGTGGACAGGCATCGGTAGCGGTCTATACGCCGCTGATTTCTGGAGAGGGTGATGTCGTGTTCCGTAAGTCGGGCGAAGATACCACGCCATCATACGGTATTTCTTCAGGCAAGTCTCGCAACTGGTATATGGAGGCAGGTTTTGATTGGAAACGCAGCTTTGGCTTGCACAATGTGAGCGCCTTGGTGCTCTACAACCAAAAGGCGAAGTACTATCCATCTACCTATTCTGATATTCCTCATAAGGTGTTGGGTATGGTAGGACGTGTTACATACGATTGGAACAACCGTTATATGGCTGAGTTCAACATCGGTTATAATGGTTCCGAGAACTTTGCGCCAGAGCGTCGCTTCGGCTTATTCCCTGCAGGTTCTGCTGGATGGGTAGTGAGTGAGGAGAAGTTTTGGAAGCCATTGAAGAAGGTGGTGGATTTCTTGAAACTCCGTGCATCCGTTGGTCTTGTGGGTAATGAGAATATAGGTGGAGGGCGATTCCTTTATACGCCAGACTCCTACGAGGTTTTGAATGGTGGTGTATATGCCCGCAATGGATGGGGATATGTCTTTGGTATCAATAATTCCAATACACAATATGGTGCCATTGAGTTGGCACGCCACAACAAGGATGTCGGTTGGGAGAAGGCTCTCAAGCAAGATTATGGTTTCGACATCTCCTTCTTGGAAGGTAAGTTGCGTGGCAACTTCGATTATTACAAGGAGCACCGTACCAATATCTTCCTGCAAGATCATACGGCTCCTGGTTTGTTGGGATTCACCGTCCCATACGCCAATCTGGGTGTAGCTGACAACTGGGGATGGGAGGTCGCTGTCAACTGGCGTGACCAAATCAACAAGGATTTCCGCTACAATGTAGGTTTCAACATCAGTTATAACCAAAACAAAATTGTGGAGAACAAGGAGGTGCCTCGTGAGTACGACTACCAGATGGCAAAGGGAAAGCGTATCGGCTCTAGAAAACTCTATCAGTTCTGGAAATACTATTACGAAGGTGCCCGTGAGGACTATGAGAAGGAGTTTGGCAAGCCATTCCCAACCCAGCTCGCAGAGACGGCAGGTGGTGAATTGAGACCGGGCGACTGTGTATATATCGACCTCAATGGCGATGGAATCATCAATGCCGATGACATGAAGTATGCTTCGGGTTATACCGATGACCCAGAATACACCATGGGTATCAACCTTGGTTTCAACTGGAAACGATTGAGTTTTAGTATGCAGTGGACAGGTGCTTGGAACGTGAGTCGTCTCTTGCAGGGTGTGTATCGCCAACCATTCTATGCCAACACGGATAGTGCCCATGGTGGTCTCTTGCAATACATGTATGATAACACCTGGACAGAAGACAATCCTTCGCAGAGTGCCAAGTATCCACGTGCCACTTCTCAGAATGTGACCAACAACTATGCCGAGGCTTCTCTCTATGAGGTCGATGCGAAGTACTTGCGCTTGAAGACCATCCAGTTGGCTTACGACTTCAAGTTCCCATTCATGAAGAAGATAGGGCTTAACAACTTGCAAGCTTCTCTCAGTGCCTATAATCTGCTGACCCTCTCACCATACAATAAGTTTGGTGACCCTGAGACCAGTGGTAGGGGTGACGCTCCTTCTTATCCCTTGCAGCGTACATACACCTTGACGCTCAAGGTAGGATTCTAGGAAGGGAAGAGTGAAGAACGAAGAGTGAATAATTCAATAGTTTATACGATTATGAAACAATATAGAAAAATCATATTTGGGAGCTTGATGGCTGTTATGGCAGGAACGGCAATGGTGAGTTGCACAGATGACATCAAGTTTGGCAACAGCTTCATCGACAAGGCTCCTGGTGGTGACGTGACGGTAGATACCGTATTCAACAATGCTGAATATACTCGCCAATTCTTGACTAGCTGTTACTCTCGCCAGTACTATGGCATCACCTTTGGTACAGGTAGAGCCAACAGTGTGGATGGATGGGTAGGTAAGTTTGAGGCAATCACCGATTGCTGGAACCTCTCTTATACCAACACGAGCATCTATCGAGATTATTACAATGGCGGTCGTTCAGCTGCCTCCTCGGGCAAGGGCTACTTTGGTTATGTAGGCGAATATGTATGGGAAACCGTTCGTGCCTGCTATCTCTTGTTGGAGCATCTGGACAATGTGCCAGGGTTGAGCGACAAGGAGAAGGCTACGATGGCTGCGGAGGCGAAATGCTTGATAGCCAATCGTTATTTCGATGCCTTCATGCACTATGGTGGTCTGCCAATCGTCAAATCTTCCTTTGGGGGTGTGGAGTCTTCTTATGAGATACCTCGTGCCACGGTTGAGGAAACGGTAGATTTCATGGTCAACCTCTTGGATGAGGCGATTCCAAACTTACCTTGGACCTACGCAGAGACTTCTCCTAATGACATTGGTCATTGGACATCGGCTGGTGCCATGGCTTTGAAATGCCGTATCTTGCAATTTGCGGCTTCTCCTCTTTTCAATAGTGAGCAAGGTTATTATGGGGGAACTAGCGAGGCAGAGCAAAAACATCTCGTCTGGTATGGAGATTACAAGAAAGAACGTTGGACTCGTCTTCGTCAAGCTTGCGAGGACTTCGTGAAGGCACTGAACACAAATGGCTATTATGCCTTGGAGCAAGCGGATGGAAATATGCCTGAGAACTATCGCTTGGCTTTCCGCAAGGGTTATTATTACCAAGGTTCTACCGAGGTCTTACATTCGGTACGTGTCACACAAAAGAGCAATGAGACCCAATACAACTTCTATAGTTGGGTAAAGAATGGCCGTGCAGCTTACTGGTGTACAGAGGAATATATGGAAATGTTCCCATGGAAGGATGGTACTCCTTTTGACTGGGACAAGATGATGAGAGAAGGTAAGCAAAATGAAATGTTCTTGGTAGGCGACTCCGATGTCACCAAGAAGAATGTCGGTCTGCAGAACATTCGATTGACTCGTGACCCTCGCCTCTATGAGAGCATGGCTGTGAATGGCTTGCCTCGTAACCTTGACTGGTCAACAGGTAAGATGAGTGGCGACCCATACGAAGTTTGGGAAGGTGGTTCTGATTCGGGTACTGACGCTACCACACAGGCAGAGTGTAAGAAATGGGGAACATCCTTGATGAACATGAAGTTCTCTTTGGGAGATGGTACTGTAACTGATTATCGCCAATATGTTTTCCACTGGCCAACACTTCGCTTATCCGATGTCTATCTGACATACGCTGAGGCTTTGGTGCAGGCTGATGGAAACTATACGGAAGCAGTGAAATGGATTAACAAGGTGCGTTCCCGTGTAGGACTCAATGGCTTTGAGGAGGCTTATCCTGAGGCAATGAACAATAAGGATGAGTTTATCAAGCAGTTGATAGACGAGCGTGCTAGAGAGATGGGATTTGAGAATGCACGATTCATGGACATCATGCGCTACAAGCGTTCTGACTTGCTCAACAAGCCACTTCATGGTCTGAAAATCTATCGTCTGAAGTATGATGCAGCCACAGGGAAATGGAATCGTATCACCAGCAAGTGGCGTTCGGGAACAGATGGGGATTCTAAAAAAAGAAAGGCTTACCAACCTTCCGTATTCGATTACGAGAAGACTGATATCGAGCAACAACGTGCTTGGTGGAACAACTGGGACAACAAGTGGTTCTTGTCTCCATTCCCAAACAATGAGATTCTCAAGAACTATGGTTTGGTACAGAATCCAGGATGGTAAAGCTTAAGTGATAAATCGTAAATTACAAATTAGATTAGGTATGAAACGAAATAATATCTTCGTGTTGATGGCTTTGGCAGGCATGGGCTTGCCAGCCATGGCACAAAACAATGATAAGGAGAAGACGGTTTTTGACAACAACTATCTCGACCAAATGGTGGATGTCGGTGCTGATGTTGCTGTTCCTCTTTCGGAATCGACCGCCTCTGTGTCCATCATCACCAGCAAGACGACTGACAAGCGAGGTGCCAGAAATATCGGTAACTCTATTATCGGACAGGGTGTCGGCTTGCAGTCTCTTCGCAAGGGGGGTGTCTATGCTTCTTCCAATCCTACCATGTATGTACGTGGCTTGCAAAGCTTGTCGGGAAGTGCTGCTTTGGTCTTGGTGGATGGTATCGAGCGAGGCATTAACAATATCAGTCCTGAGGAAGTGGAATCGGTGAGTATCTTGAAGGATGCTGCCGCTACAGCCCTCTATGGTTACAAGGGTGCCAACGGTGTCATCTTGATTACCACCAAGCGTGGTATTGCCAATAGCAAATCCATCAAGGTAACTTACGACCATGAGTTTAATAACCTCGTTACCAAACCCAAGTTTGTGGATGGACCTACCTACGCCATGGCGATGAATGAGGCTCGTGCCAATGATGGACTGGGGGCTAGATATACGGATGAGGAAATCGCTGCCTTCAAGAGTGGGCAATATCCTTGTTACTATCCGAATGTGGATTGGATAAACGAGGTGTTCCGCAACCATGGTGTTACCAATAAATATGGTGTCGAGTTTCGTGGAGGTGCCAATAAGTTCCGTTACTATACGTTGGTCAACCTTCTTTCAGATAAGGGCTTTATCAAGGAACCTTTTCAGAATGAAGGCTATTCCACACAGGATAAGTATGTAAGAGGAAACTTGCGTGTCAATTTGGATTTCGAGTTGACCAAGACCACCAAGATGAAGGCTAACATCTTTGGAACACTCGACGAGCAGAGCAAGCCTGGTAGTGATATGGATATTTGGTCATCCATCTATTCTATCCCTTCCGCTGCCTATCCTGTCAAGGATGCTTATGGCAATTGGGGTGGCAACTCTACTTGGACTGGTACTTCCAACCCTGTGGCACAGGCAACAGGTGCTGCTTACTATAAGTATCATAACCGTGCTCTCTTCACAGACTTGTCACTCGACCAAGACTTGAGCTCTTGGATAAAAGGCTTACACGCTACGGCTCGCATCGCCTATGATGTTTCCTCTACTTTATACGAAGACCATTCCAAGACTTATAAATATGGTATGGACATCATTACAGGATGGGAGGATGGCATACCTGTCGTGAGCAACAACCCTTATTCGGGTGGTAAGAATTCCGAGATGGGCACAGGTTCGGGCACAACTGCCTATAATCGTAGATTCTATTTTGATGGTGGTTTCAACTATTCAACACAGTTGGGTGAGATGCACAGTCTCTATACGCAGTTGAAGTGGAATTATGAGTTCCAAGACAAATATGCTGTCAACTCGACGATTTACAGACAGAATGCTTCTCTCTATGCTCGTTATGCCTACGACCAGCGTCTCTTGGCAGATTTCGCCTTGGTGGCATCGGGTAGCAGCCGATTGGCTCCAGGACATAAGTGGGCTTTGTCTCCTACGATTTCGGGAGCATGGATTGTGTCTCGTGAGAGTTGGATGAAGGATGTGAAATGGGTAGATTACTTGAAGTTACGTGTCTCTTTTGGTATGTTGAACATGGATTTATTGCCTAACGATTCTTGGACCTATTATTCAGATGGTTATTCTATCGGTGGTGTCGGTTATCTCTTTGACAATACCTATAATGCTGGTTCTGCTCCTGTCAAGATGGATCGCATGGCAACCATCAATCCTTCTCATGAGAAAGCCTATAAATATAATATAGGTATAGACTCCAAGTTGTTGGGGGGCCTCGACTTCACGGTAGATGCCTACTATCAGCGTCGCTCAGACATTTGGGTGGAGACCAGTGGCAAATATACCGCCCTCGCAGGTTTCAATACACCATACGCCAATGACGGACGGGTGAATACTTTGGGTATAGAGGCTGGTTTGGACTACAATCACCGTTTCGGAGAGGTGGATTTCAACCTCGGCGGTACTTTTGCTTGGAACAAGAACAAGGTAAAGAACAAGGATGAGGAACCTCGTGCATACGATAACTTGGTAGAGACAGGCGAACAACTGAACCAGATTCGTGGTCTTCGTGCCATCGGTTTCTTCAAGGATGAGGCTGACATAGCCAATAGTCCTCAGCAATTGTTCAGTACTTGTCGCCCTGGAGACATCAAGTATGAGGATGTGAACCATGATGGAGTTATCGACAAGAACGACTATGTGGCTATCGGCTATACCAGTGCTTGTCCTGAGATTTACTATCAGTTCCACCTCGGTGCAGAATGGAAAGGACTTGGAATTACCGCCATGTTCCAAGGTGTAGGTAGATTCTCGGGTATTAAAAATATCTCAGGTGGCTATTATGGACTGGTCAAGAACACCAATCTCTTCCAAGATGCTTACGACCATCGTTGGACGGAGGCGACTGCTGAGGCTGCTCAATATCCACGTTTGAGCTCGCAGAGCAATAGCAACAATTATCAGAACAGTACCCTTTGGCTCTTCGACCGCTCTTTCTTGAAGCTTCGCAACTTGGAGGTCTATTACAATCTTCCAAAAACAATATTGGATAAGGTTGGTTTCCTCCACGCAGCAAAGGTATATGTACGTGGTGTCGATCTCTTCACCTTTGATCATGTCAAGGGCATGGATGCAGAGTATTATAGTAGCACTCAACCACTCACTCGCAGTGTGGTGGCTGGAGTACAAATTACGTTTTAAGTGAAGGGTGAAGAACGAAGAGTGAAGAATTCAAATGCTTATTTATAAAAAATGAGATAATTATGAAACGATTTAAAATATATTCAGTTGTTGCAGCAGGGTTGCTAGCTTTGGCTTCTTGTGCAGACAAGATGGATTACAAGGAATACAAGATATACGATAAGGATTATATCAATGAGACTTATAGCCGTGTGTCTGGTTTCATGAGCACCATCTACAAGGATATCGACTATGATTTCGGTGGCAATTTTGGTGGAGCGATGCTTTCCTCTGCTACCGATGAGAGTGAGTATGCCACTTCGGGCAACCAGATAGAGGATTTCTATAATGGGGCTTGGGGACCTACCAATTCGAAAAGTTGGCTTTGGACGAAGTATTATGAGGGCATTGCTTATTGCAATCTCTTCCTAGACCAGTTTAATGACTTGACATTCCCAAGTTATGAGTGGAATGAGGACTATGCCAAGCAGATGAATAGCTACAAGAACTTCCAATGGGAGGCTCGTTGGGCTAGGGCTTTCTTCTACTTCGGTTTGGTTCGTCAGTATGGTGGTGTGCCATTGATGGATCATGTGATGAATGCGGATGAGACCAATGGATTGAAACGTAACTCTGCGGATGAGGTGTTTGCTTTTATTGACAAGGAGTGTGATGCCATCAAGGACAGCATCATCGTAGATTATACCAGTTTGGGAGACTTGATGCTTGGCAATGCTGAGACAGGAAGAGCCAACCAGTTGGCGGTTTTGGCACTCAAGGCTCGTGCCGCCCTCTATCATGCCAGTCCTTTGTTTAATACCTCCAATGACAAGGAACTTTGGCATCAGGCAGCTTTGGCACAGAAGGCTTTGCTCGACTCTGCCAATGAACAAGGTCGCCATCTTTGTAATAAGTATGAAAGTCTTTGGAGTGAGAATGCTTACATTGATGCGCAACCCTACGCAGAAATCATCTTTTCCTATCGTGAGGCAGCCAACAACAAGTTTGAAAGTTGGAACTTCCCAACAGGTGTAGAAGGAGGAAGTGGTGGCAACTGTCCTACTCAGAACTTGGTCGATGCTTACGAGATGAAGGCAACAGGTCTTCCTATCACCGATGCTGCTTCTGGTTATGACGAGACTCATCCATACGTAGGTCGTGACCCTCGCTTTGAGGCGACCATCGCCCATAACGGCACAGGTTCAGGCACAGCAACTGACCCTTATTGGCCAACCTATAATGCCCAACCATTGGAAACCTATTATAATGGTAGAAATGGTCAACCGCTATCAACAGGTACTCCAACAGGTTATTATCTGAAGAAGTATTGCAACAAGAGCGTCGATCTTCGCTCAGGCAAGGTCAATAAGATGAATCATCAGTACATCATCTTCCGCTTGGGAGAATTTTATCTCAACTATGCCGAGGCAGTATATCGTTATTTGGGTAGTCCATACGCTACATCAGCTGAGTTCCCAATGTCGGCAGCGGAGGCTATCAACAAGGTTCGCACACGTTCTTCCATGCCAAACCTTCCTACGAATCTCACCAATGATGAGTTTTGGGAGCGTTACAAGAACGAGCGCATGGTGGAGTTGGCTTTCGAGGGACATCGTTTCTATGATGTGCGACGCTGGAAAGAGGCAGACAAGTACTTCAAGTCCATCACGGAAATGCACATTACCAAGAATGATGATGAGAGTTTCACTTATACTCGCAAAAAGGTGAACCGTGAGTGGAATGACAAGATGTATCTCTTCCCATTGCCACAGTCTGACATCATCAAGAACCCTAACTTGGAACAAAATCCTGGTTGGAACAACTAATCAATATATAATAAATTAAAAACGAATAGATTATGAAGAAATTTTATGTTGCCATATTGATGGCTTTGGTGAGTGTGAGTACTGCTAATGCGCAGACAACAGTGCTTTACTCAGAGGATTATCAGAGCGAGGAGTGTACACAGGAGAATAGTGCCAACTACTGGACTCGTTCTCGTGACAAGGCTCCGCTTACTCTCGTTGAGGATGAGGAGACTGGTAATAAATATTGGGAATCAGTGATAACCAATGGTAAGAACCGCTACCTCTACACCAGATGGACAACCGACGCTGATGCATTCTATGGTGACTACAAGCAATATAAGCTGGAGTTTGATGCAGCTTTGCAAAAGGGAAACATCGCCACATGGCAGGAACTTTCCATTATCTCGGAGCTTTCTGTTTGGCCATTCAATGACAAGCGAAGCAATGAAGGTATCTTCTATACCAAGAATTTCGAGGGCGGTGGTACACTCTTCGACTTGATTGGTGATGAGTCTGGTAAGAATCAGACGCAAGATGCTGTGGCTCCTCTTGACAATAAGTATTATATCAACAATGACTTGGAAGACCAAATCGAACTTCCTATGGCTAAATGGTGTCATTTCTCTTTTGACATAGATGCCGATGCCTTGAATATGCATGTCAAGATTGTCAACAGTGAGACTTCTGAGGCTGTCCTCGACCGTGATTTCGAGATAGATGATGCCATCACAGGTTTGAAACCTATGGGTATCTATATGAACAATACCAAGAACAATGGTACTTTCCGCATCGACAACATCAAGGTAACTGCTGGCAGTGGTTCTGCAACGGGTATCACCAACATCGACAATGGCAACATGCCTGCTGACGCAACCTATTACAACCTCCAGGGCATGAAGGTATCTAAGCCTACAGCTTCTGGTGTCTATGTACACGGTGGCAAGAAGGTTGTCATCAAGTAGTGATTAAAAAGCAAATCTATGAAAAAGATCGTTTTATCTGTAGGGCTGCTGCTGGCAGCATGCCCTACTTTTGCTCAACGCATCGGACAACAGCTGGGTAGAGGTGTTGTCGCTGTGAATGGTTCGAAAGGTGTTTTGGTGAGTTGGCGTAAGCTTCAGCAAGACCCCGACTCGGCAACCTATAATGTATATTTGAAATCGGGCGGTAGTTATTCTAAGTTGAATGCCGAACCGCTCCATGTTACCAATTATTCTTCCACCTTGTCTGCCATACCATACGGTTCGGAACTGGCAGTGACCGTTGTTGATAAGGAGGGGAAGGAGAGTGAGAAGAGTACGTCCTTTAAGTTGAAGGACAATGGCATGAAAAACTGCTTTGTCAACATTGACTTTGAGACTCAGGTTCTTGATCCGAATAAGTATTTTGCCAAGTATGTTTGGCCAGCAGACCTGAATGGGGATGGCGAGATGAACGAGTATATCGTGGATCGTCTTTGCAATACCGATACGGATAATCCTGTGGATGGCAATACCACCAGTGGTTCTCGCCATAAGTTGCAAGCATACGATGCTGATGGAAAATGCTTGTGGACCATATCCTTAGGTCCTAACGTGGATATAGACGCAGGACAAAACGATATGGTGACCGTATGGGACATTAACTGTGATGGCAAGGCAGAGGTATTGATCAAGAGTTCGGATGGCACCCAGTTCTGGGATGCTGCTTCGGGAACATTTGGTAAGTATGCCAATGGTAGTGCCATAGCAGATACGGATGGTGATGGCATCGTGGATTATTCCGATGCTTCCAATACCAAGCGCAATCCTCCTTTTTATATTTCCGTGGTCGATGGTATGACTGGTAAGGAGATAGACTGTGCGGAACTGAACTATGCAGAGGTGACGGATGGCAAAGACCAATATAGTAGAGACAATCGTGCTTACTATATGGACAACAAGGGTTATTACGAGATGGGAGGTCATTTTGTGATAGCCTATACGGATGGCGTGCATCCTTCGTTGATGATGGAATGCTTGGACAGAACGAAGGCTGACCAGAAGCATCATAACTATGTGTTTGCTTTCGGCTATAATTGGCAGAATGGCAAGCCAACCAACTTTAGCCATACCTATACTTGGAGCCGTAATGACAAGGCTCCATGGCCAGCAGAGTTCCACGGTTTGCGTGGCGGTGATGTGGATGGCGATGGTATCGACGAACTGATAGAGGGTGGTTATGCGGTCAATCCTACCAAGGGCATGGTGATGAGTGCAGGTATCGGACATGGTGATAGATTCCGTGTCAGCGATATTGACCCTGAGCGTCCTGGTATGGAGGTCTTTGCCATCCAACAGTCCTCGCTCTGTGGCATGTATCTCTATGATGCAGCTACAGGCGAGCATATCAAGGAATGGTATATGCCTTCCGTCCGTGATGTCGGCAGGGCAGAATGTATGGATGTCGATCCAGAGCATAAGGGATATGAGATTTATTCCACACTTGCAAACATGTATGATTGTAAAGGAAATGTTATCAAGGAATATGGTGCGATGGAAGGTCCTTATCCTTACGAGAGTATTTGGTGGGATGGTGACTTGGGGCGTGAGGTCATTGCTAACAACGGTGGCAGTGGATGGAACTGCAACATGCTCGTGTCTGAGTATAATGGGGTGAAGAGCTATAACCGTTATGCCGAGTTCTCGAAGGACTCTGGCTGGAAGGTTCATGGCACTTCGGGTGCTCGTCCTGCATACGTAGGTGATTGTGTTGGCGATTGGCGTGAAGAGGTCTTCTTGCTGAAACAGGGAGAAGGTGATGCGCCAGAGAGTACTGGTTTTGTGGGCTATACGACCGAACATGCCAGTGATTATGCCATTACTTGTTTGCAGCAAGACCCTCATTATGCTTTGGATTGCACGGCTCGTGGCTATTATCAGAGTCCTAATACCGATTATTACTTGGGTTATGATATGCCTGCGCCTCCTATCCATCCTGTAATCGTTGCTGATGCAAGATGGAAATCGGGCAATACGCTTGGCAATGGTACTCAGTTGGCTTCCTACGATTTGTCTTCTACCGTATCTATGCAAGCAGGTAAGAGTTTGCTTTTCGACATCAGTGGTGATAACAAGCAAGTTATCAACCTCAATGGAGAAGTGAAACCTTCTGCCGTCTATCTGATGAATCCTAAGGGACATGACTATCAGTTGGCTGGTACAGGTTCTTTTGCTGGCGATATGAATCTCTATAAGTCCATGCAAGGAAGTGTGGAGATTGCTGCCAACTTAAACCATACTGGTAAGAATGTGATTAGTGAAGGTACGCTTGCCGTGGGGGGTACTATCATGGGAATGGTGGAACTCCAGGCTCGTGGCACTTTGGCAGGTAATCCTATTATAAAAGGTGAATTGCAGTTTGAAGGTGCCTTGAACTATGAGGGATGTCGCTTGTCTCCTGGTACGGAAAAGAATCCTTACGGTCAGATTACCGTGGCTCATGACTTGACTATCAATCAAGCTATCTATGTGGAGGAGAATATCAAGAGTGAGGGAGAAAAGCAACAAGACCGTTTCGTGGTACTGGGAAACTTGAAGATTACGAGTCCGATCACCTTTACGATAGTTCCTGCTGAAACAAAGTTGGCTGTAGGTAGCTACGAACTTGCGGAGTGTACAGGTACATTGGAAGTGGATGTCAAGCAAGTTTCTGTTCGTGGTTTATCTGGGGTAGCTTATGAGGTCGCTAAGGAAGGTAACAAATTGATGTTGCATGTTGCCAAGATGCGTGATGCTGCCAATGGAGTAAGATGGACTGGCGAGGAAAGCACTGCTTGGGATTTCAAAACCAAGAACTTTATCTTGGATGGTAACAAGACAACTTTTGTCAATGAGGATGGAGTGGTGTTTGGTGACGAGGCAAAGAACCGCAATGTTGTATTGAATGACAAGATAGAGCTTGGAAGCCTCACCTTCGATTTCAATGAGGGTGTTTATAAATTGTCGGGTACAGGTGGAGTAAGTGGCTCAACTGACTTGATGAAAAAAGGCAATGGCGAATTGCAAATCAACTTGCAAAATAGTGACTTTACAGGCAAGACCCTTGTCACAGGCGGTACTTTGACTGTTTCCAATCTTTCCATCGCAAAATCGGCTGGTGACTTAGGCGCAACGACTGCGGATAAGGAAAATCTCCAGATAACCGATGCAACCTTGAAGATGGCTGCCAAGAACTCTTCTACGGATAGGGAGATGCTCATTCACGGTACGGTGACATTCGATGTACCCGATGCTGGTGGTTCTTTATCGCTAAAGGGTTTGGTGTATGGTGAGGATGCTACGCTCGTCAAGACAGGTCCTGGTCAACTCAACTTCACTTACCCTGCTGAATGTCCTGTTGCAAACTTTGTGTTGCGTGAAGGCAAGGTTTCGCAAGGCAACTACAAGAGCGATATGTGCAAGGCGGATGGCAAGGTAACTTTCCAAGGAGGTGAGTTCCGACAGATAGAAAACAAGACGTTTGATACCATGCCAATCTATACGCATCCTACTCAGGTCGAGGGAACAGGTAATAAGATAACAGGTTCTTATCGCAGTCAAATCAAGGGTAGCATGTCTGGTGATGGTGAGATGACTATCGTTTCTGGTGGTGTTCGCTGTGATGTAATGACCGACTTCTCTGCCTTCACTGGTAAACTGATTGCTTCTGGTACACAATGGCGTATGGTCGATGTGAGTGACATGAAACAAGCCACGCTCTATATTGCCGAGAAGAGTCAGGTAGGACATTATGTCTCAGGTTCTGGTACAAGCAAGGAAGATGTCGAGACCTATATTGGTAAGTTGGAGGCGGATGCAGCTACGGCAGATTTGTCCAAGGGCTATTACAATGTGGGTTACAACAACGAGGATGCTCTCTTTGCTGGTAAGATTACTGCCAAGAAGTTCAGAAAGTATGGCAAGGGAACGCAGACGCTCACTTCTACTTCCAATAAGACTGATATTTGGGTAGAGGAGGGTACGCTTTATTCCAAGAATGCCAAGACTACTGGAATCTTGACCGTGGATAGCAAGGCTGTGTTTACTGGTTTTATGACTTGCAAGAGTGTAACCTTGAACGATGCAATCCTTCGTCCTATGGTAGAGGAGGGGACGACCTTGAATGTCGGAGACGAGGTTCAGATGTTCAAGACAACAGGTGTCGCTGGTATCTCTGGAACTTATACCATTGATGGCAATGGCTATGAATGGGATGACTCTGAGTTGCTAACCGAGGGTAAGTTGAAGGTGAAAGCTATATCTACAGGCATCGAGCAGATAACAGTGGATAGCCTTGTGGATGTCTATACTTTGGACGGTGTGCTTTTTAAGCATCAAGTGAAGTATGGAGAATTGAAAAAGCAAATTGCTCCAGGTCTTTATATTGTCAATGGCAAGAAGGTTGTTTTCTGACAAGGTTGTTTTCTAGCAACGATGATTGATAACAAATGAAAACCTCCCTGCGTCTATGGCTGAGTGCCATCAGATGCAGGGAGGTTTTATAGTTCTTTCGTTTTTATTTTATTCCGTCACCTCTTCGCAAGCCACCATCATTGTCCAACTCTGAGATCGGGCGATAGAAACTGCATTGGCTGGTCATTGCCAAGGTGAAGCCATGCACGTTATGTTTTTAATCCCAACATACCAGATTATTATACAAGAGTTTCAGATATAAAAGCAAAAATATTTTCGAAGATTCACATAAAACAATATGGATAGGAACAAGTACTAATGGTATTCTCTATTCTGACAACTCAAAAAAAAGAGCCTATCATTTTAACAAACTATCACGCAACGATGGTTTACCAAGCAATAATATTCAATTTATAGTAGAAGATTTACATCAGAATATATTAGTAGGTACAGATAATGGATTAAAGAAATAATCAAATATTCCCTCAAAAGCCTTTATCTGACTTTTGAGGGAATGCTTTAAATTATTTATCAATTGTCTAATTTATCTAACAGAAAAAGAGCCGCTATATGTTTTTCCTGAAACTATGCGATATTCTGGATAATTGAGTCGTTCTTTCTCAGAACGCCCGAGGACATGGCTTAGTATTCTTATTTCAGAAGCATCAACCTCATCGCGATCAATATACCCATCACCATTTAAAACAAAGCGTCTGTTATCGGTTGTTTCTACCCACTTTGCAGAACGTGTACCTATCAATTTTCTTGCATCCCAAACTCCAATAAATCCATAAGACTTCTTGTTTGGGAAACTCTCATCAGGACCTAAACCTAACCATTGTTTAGGTTTCGCCTTTATTGCCATTCCAATAATAGAGGCATATGTAGAGGTGATGGTTGGAGTTATGGTATAGTTGACATCCATCTTACCATCCTTATATATAATAAAGGTATAAGCACAATCAAAGTGATTCCTATCATTGATAACACATGTAATATCTGATGTTATAATTGTATTATCACCGTTTTGCCTCTTTACCATTTTGTTTAATCTAATCTTGTATTTTTCCCCATCAAATGTGCGCTTACGGATAATCTGATCCCCTTCATTGAATTTGTGCCAAATTGTTGGTCGCATACCATCAGGTAAACCTGTAGCCTCATCAAAGTTCCATTTATATCCACGTCCTTTAACAACAGACGTCTGTGGCGATGATAACATCACACTTTTACGTGCTATCTCTTTACCATTACGTTCAAAGCACAACTGTACATAAGCTGTTTGTCCAGCATTAAGGTTCTTTATCTTTGTTTCTATCTCCAGATTAGCCTCTTGGTGTGGAGCAATATCAAGGTATGTTTCGCCACAATTCTTCAACATATCGTCAACATATATCCTATATACTATTTTTATATCCTTTGAAGAAATGAAGTCGTTATCGTTGTGTATAGGTATTATAACTTTCTTGTTGAGTGTCACTTCTTTTACTATAGGAAATATTGGAGCATACACGTTACGTACTTCGTAAAAATCACGAGTCGGATTACGATAACTATCTGTAATACCATCCCATCCCTCCGAACTAATGCGAAGATAAGGATTACCATTAGAAAGCGACTTGTATTTCATATTCGTCCACTTTTTTGGCGTTACAATTCCTTGATCTGCCCACATCCATACAGCTCCACCTGCGCCTCGTATATTATCATGCAAAGCCTTCCAACAATCTTCTAATCCACCCATACGTTGTGTACCATAAGCATGTACGTATTCTGTGGTGATAACAGGTCTATCAGATGTTTTACATAGCGAATCATACTCTGATGCAGTCCAATAATGTGGTGACACTATATCAATATCTTTAGGTAAAGTAGCATCAGCATTCCATGGGTATAAGACAGGACGTGTAGAATCTAAAGCTTTCGTCACCAAAGCTCCCTGATAATACATTTCGCTAAAGGCATCTTCGTTACCTACTGACCAATAAACTATTGATGGGTTATTAAGATCTCGTTCTACTGTTTCAGTAACTCTAAGCATCATACCTGATATAAACTTAGGATCATGCATCATTTCTCCTGCACCTCCTAAACTTATTTCCCCTCCAACATACATACCTATAGAGTCGCACATTTCTATGAAGCCCTTAGCATGCTGATAATGACATGCTCTGATATAGTTAATATTGCACTCTTTCATTAATTGAAGGTCTTTAAGCCAATGCTCGCGTGTAGTAGCTCGTCCTACAGTGGGCCATTCATCATGTCTATTCACACCTCTAAGCTTTACAGCCTGTCCATTAATCTTAAATATACCATCCTTGGTAGAGATTTCACGGAATCCAATCTTTAAAGTTTTCGTTTGAATAGTCTTTCCATTGTCTACATAACTTACATCGAGCTTATAAAGATTAGGGGTTTCTGCATTCCATTGATCAGGTTTCTTTATATGAAATTTTTCTTCTATCAGCCTTCCGGTAGAAGGATGACTTTCATATTCTATTATCTTATCAAGCACTATTTCTCCATTCTGTTTTTTTAGCAAATAATGCAAACTAAATGGTGTACCTGGTGAACGATAATTACCAGGTAGGGTTGTGCTTGTTCCATCCCAACATTGTGTTTTCACAATAAGATCTGCATCTGTATATGTATTATCAAAATCCGTTATTACAGTAACTTTATCTATGCGTCGTTTTGCTGGCATTGATTCAATTTCTACATCACGATATATACCACCCAACGACCAATCATCATAAGTATCACACTTGTATTCTGGATAAACCTGCCTTACCCTTACAGCTATCGTATTTTCTTCATTAATTTTAATATATTTAGATACATCATAACTAAAACTTGTATATCCACTATCATGTCTACCTACCCACATTCCATTTATCCATATTTCTGCCGACGACCATATGCCTCCAAAATGCATTAATAGTCGTTTATTGTTAAAATTTTGTGGGCAATAAAACTTTTTAATATAAAATCCTTCACTTTGAGGTTCATCTTTCCATGTGCGATACACAGGTTCTTCATAACCCAAAATAGCCCAACATGAAGGAACTGTTATCTCTTGAAAATCATTGGCTTGAAAATCCGATTTATAAAATCCTTTTTGAAATAGTGAATCTGCACTATGCTCATTATGTGCATAGTAGAATTTCCATTTACCATTTAAACTTAAATTAGTCTGCGCATACGTTGCCATATTAACAACCAATGCAATTGTTAGTAAGAATTCTTTTTTCATCATATTCCTTAATTCCGCAACACTATAAATATTAACTTTTATAACATCCTGAGCAACAAAA
>OIYG01000602.1_pt1 | contig 33803 bp, 42 predicted proteins | sample 1587861 | NCBI WGS metagenome assembly OIYG01 (sample SAMN03283272) | human gut metagenome | biome: human-associated habitat; material: feces | host: Homo sapiens | place: Peru | collected 2012 | reverse complement strand
CATAAAATTTTTTAGAACTTCTGCGAAAATTATCTCGAATTAGAGTTTTGAAGAAGTTTAATTGATTTATTTAACTCTAATATATAATCACATAAATTACAATTTGACTTATATATTAAATAGTTATATTATTATATAAAATATAACAGAGGTGGAGTATGAAAGAAAAAGAATTAGAAAGATTAACAATATTAAAGCAAATAGAAGAAGAAATATATAATAAAGAAGATGTAAAATATATATGTGGAATTGATGAAGCCGGAAGGGGACCTTTGGCTGGACCTGTAGTAGTAGCATCTGTTATTATGCCAAAAGATTCTATGATAGAAGGAGTAAATGATTCAAAAAAAGTATCAGAAAAGAAAAGAGAAAAATTATATGAAGAAATTACAAATACAGCAATAGCATGGGGAGTTGGAATAATAGATCAAAGAGAAATAGATGAAATAAATATATTAAATGCAACAAAAAAAGGACTAACTAATTCATTAAAAGAATTAGAAATAAAGCCAGATCTTATATTGGTAGATGCATTAACTAATATAGATACATTAGGAATACCATATAGATCAATAATAAAAGGTGATGCTAAGAGTTATTCGATTGCAGCCGCATCAATAATTGCAAAAGTTACAAGGGACAGAATAATGCGTCAATGGGACGAATTATATCCAGAATATGGCTTTGAAAAACATAAGGGATACGGAACAAAAATGCATATAGATGCAATAAAAGAATATGGACCATGTCCATTACATAGAAAAAGTTTTATAAAAAATTTTATAAAATAAAATTAAAATAATAAAAATTTATAATAACTTAAATTAAAAATTATTAAAGCAGTATAAAAACTAGCAAATATTCCTTGAAGTAACTTTCCTAAAAAATATGGTCTTATAGAAAGATCAGATTTTGATGATATACTCCATACTTGTAAAAAAATAGAAATACCAGCAAATCCTAATAAAAAAGCAGTTATAATAACAGAAATCCCAAGCTTAGGTGTATGAATTAAGCTTATCGAATTTATTCCAGAAGTAAGTTCTATAAAACCTGATAGAATAGGAATAATAAATCTAGTATCGACATGTATAAAATTAAAAATAGGAAAAAATATATTAGCCAATATATTAAATATCATTAGATTATTAAACAATGAAATGATAACATTAAATAATACAACAAATCCACCAATTAAAAAGATGGATTTAATTGCACTTAGTATACTTTTAGAAATAACTTCACCTAAATTACTAAATGTGACAACATTATCTGAAACATTATAAGTAGAAGATACATTTCTAGTACTTGATTTCCAAAATCTAAATACGAAAGCAACACTAATACAAGCAAGTAAATGAGTAAATAGTAACAAAAAACCAATACTAGAATCATTAAAAAGTGAAATACCAACAGAACCTATAATAAATAACGGACCAGAATTATTGGTGAAAGTCAAAAGTCTTTCACCTTCTTCTTTTGTACATAAATTATTATTCCTTAAGTCAGTAACAATTTTAGCGCCTACAGGGTATCCACTAATAATTCCCATAAATAAAGCATATGCACCGATTCCAGGAACATTAAACAATGGACGCATAATTTTATTAAACAGTTTCCCAATAAGGCTAGGTATATTAGTATAATTTAATAACTCAACAGCAATAAAAAATGGAAAAAGAGATGGGACAAGATTATTAAACCATATATTAATTCCAGTCTTGACAGCTAAAATATTAGAATTTGAAAAAACCACCAATAATAATGTAAAAATCAAAAGAGAAAATGGAAGGATATTACGTTTTAAATTAATAAAAAAAATTCTCATAAATGTCACCTTTAATAAAAATTGCAATTTTGTTATTTTTCTTGTAATATATATGCAAATGTGGTATTATAAATGCAGATAAAAAAATGGAGGTAACATATATGAAAATAGCAATTGGGGCAGACCATGGCGGTTATAAATTAAAAGAAGAAATAAAAAAATATTTAGAAGAAAAGGAAATAGAATTTAAAGACTTTGGAACAGATTCAGAACTTAGAACTGATTATCCATTAGTTGCAAAAGATGTAGCAACAAGTATACAAAGAAAAGAATGTGACTTTGGTATATTAATTTGTAGAACAGGATTTGGAATGACAATAGTAGCTAATAAATTTAAAGGAATTAGATGTGCTGCATGTTATAATGAAGAAACAGCAAAATATGCTAAAATGCATAATGATATAAATATATTAGCATTAGGTGCAGATCAAATATCAACAAGTGAAGCAATATGCATTTTGAGAATGGCATTAGCAACAGAATTTGAAGGTGGAAGACATAAAGAAAGAATAGACATGATTAAAGAAATAGAAAAAGAAAACATGAAATAATAGGAGGTGCTAACTATGTGGGGAGATATAGCAATTGCATTTATGTTAGCGTTTTTAACTACATTTGTTATAACACCTTATACTATTAAATTAGCCAAAAAATTAGGAGCAGTAGATACACCAAAGGATGAAAGAAGAGTAAATACAGTAACAATGCCAAGACTTGGTGGACTAGCTATTATTGCCGGATTTGTAATATCAATTATTTATTTACTAATAATATTAAGTATAGAAAAGAGTATAAATTTAGTAGAAGATGATTTATACATAAAACTCATAGGATTCTTTATTGGTGGAATAATAATAGGAATTGTATGCTTTATAGATGATTTAAAAGACTTACCACCAATGGTAAAACTTTCAGCCCAACTATTAGCAGCAATAGTAGTTGTAACATGTGGTTTAAGGATAGACAATATAAATGTACCATTTTTTGATAAAGTAGGGCTACCCAATATATTTGCAATAATACTTACAATTGGATGGATTGTTGGAGTAACAAATGCAATAAATTTAATAGATGGATTAGATGGATTATCAAGTGGGATAGCATTGATTTCTTGTGTATCTATGTTAATAATCTTTGCATTAAATGGTTCACCAATAATAGCAATACTTTTAATAACAGCATTAGCAGGAGCACTTAGTGGATTTTTACCATTTAATTTTAATCCAGCAAAAACTTTTATGGGAGATGCAGGCTCAAACTTTTTAGGATATTGCTTATCTGTAATATCAATATTTGGAGTTGCAAAAACATATACATTAGTAGTTGTAGTAGCACCATTAATAATATTGGGATTACCAGTAATCGATACAATAGTAGCTATATTTAGAAGAATAATAAAAGGAAAATCAATAAAAGCAATTATGAAAGCAGACAAAAATCATTTTCATCATAAATTATTAAAAATGGGATTTTCACAAAGAGAAGCGGTTTTAGTAATGTATGCTATAACAGCAGCACTTGGATTATTTGCAATAGTTCTATTAGAAAGTGGAATATGGAAGGCAATTTCATTTTTACTATTAGTAGTAGCTATTATTGCTATCGGATATAAAAATTTTTCAAAGGAAAAAGAGGAAAACAATAATTTATAATATATTTTAAAATATAATAATAAAAGTGAGATGAAAATATGGAAAAAAAGAGAAGTTTAACAGGAGATAGACCAACAGGAAAATTACATATAGGACATTATTTTGGTTCGTTGCAAAATAGAGTAAAAATGCAAGAAGACGATAACTTAGAGAGATTTGTAATGATTGCAGATGTGCAAGCATTAACAGACAATTTTAATAATCCTCAAAAAGTTAGAGATAATGTTTATAATGTTTTGTTAGACTATTTATCAGTAGGAATTGATCCTTCTAAGACAACAATATTTTTGCAATCAATGATACCAGAAATAGCTGAGTTGACAGTATTCTATTCAAATTTAGTTACAATAGCAAGACTTCAAAGAAACCCTACTGTAAAAACAGAAATAGCGCAAAAAAAGGAGATATTTGGAGAAAGTGTTACATATGGATTTTTAGGATATCCTGTAAGCCAAGCTGCGGATATAACAGCATTTACAGGAGAATTAATACCAGTAGGAGAAGATCAACTTCCACTTATTGAACAATGTAGAGAAATTGTAAGAAAATTTAATAGTATATATGGAGAAACTCTAAAAGAACCAGAAGCAGTATTGAGTTCTAACAAAAGAATCAAGGGATTAGATGGAAACGAAAAAATGGGAAAATCATTAGGAAATGCAGTGTATTTATCAGATTCTGATGAAGAAATAACTAAAAAAGTTATGGGAGCACTAACTGATCCAAATAGAATAAGAAAAGACGACTTAGGAAACCCAGATGTATGTATGGTAGCTTATTATCATAATTTATTTAGTAGCAAAGAAGAAGTAAAAGCAGTTTGCGAGGAATGTAAAGCTGGAAAACGTGGATGTGTAGCTTGTAAAAAACAATTAATAGCTAACATTATAAAAACATTAGAACCAATAAGAGAAAAAAGAAAATATTATGAAGAAAGGCCAGAAGAATTGAAAAAAATTCTAATGGAAGGAACAGCTAAAGCACAAGCAGAAGCTAAAAAAACAATGGAAAAAGTTAAACACGCAATGAAAATAGACTATTAAAGAGAGGATATAAATGGATATATTAGAAATATCAGGAACAGAATATGAGGTTGGTGTAGAAATAGGAAAGAAATTTCAAACTTATTTTCAAGAGAAAATAGGAAAATATGAACAAAAACTAAAATATGATGAAGTAAAAAATATTTTAGAAAATGTGAAAGAAAAAATAGAACTGAAAGCACCTAAATGTTTAGAAGAAATATATGGAAGAGCAGATGGGGCAAAAGTTTCTAGAGATGCACTATTATTAATGTTTTGTCCTGAACTATTTGGAGCTGTAAATGGTTGTAGTACAATTATAGTTAAAAAGAATGAAAAAGAGATATTGTTTGCACATAATGAAGATGATCTTATGGATGGAAGTGAAACAGTATGTTTGGTAAAATATAACATAGGAAACAATTGGATTGTAGGTTATACAAAAGCTAGACAATTAGTAGGAGGAGCATTTGCATGGAATAATTATGGAATAGTAATTTCATGTAATTATATATATAGCTCAATGATTAATATAGATAATGTTTCAAGATATGTTCTATCCAGAGAAATTTTGAGATGTAAAAACATCAAAGAGATAATAAATAAATGTAACGAAATAAAAACAGCATCAGGATTCAGTGTTAATGTATTAGATTTAAAAGAAAATAAAGCTATAAATATTGAGGTTGGTACAGCAAGTATTCAAATTACTAATATAGAAAACAAGTATGGAAGAGCAAATCACTATATAAATAAACAATCTTATCATAGAGTGATAAGAAATCAGGAAACTTTGAATAGGCAAGAAAAAATAACAGAATTACTAAAAAACATAAAAATTAGTTCGAGTGACATGAAAACATTAGTGAATATACTAAATTATGAGGGGGATGAATATAATAATTCAATATTTAAAGACTTTAGAAAATATCCAGAATTGAATCAAGTCATGACAACAAACACATTTACGATTAATTCAGCAAACAAGGAAATAGTTATTTATAATTATTTAAATATGGAGATACTAAATATAGATTATGATTCATTTAATATAAATAAGAATAAAATGGAAAAATAAATTTGGAGGAAAAATAAATGTTCATAGATTATGTTAAAATTACAGCAAAATCTGGTGATGGTGGTAATGGTGCAGTTACATTTAGAAGAGAAAAATATGTTGCTGCAGGTGGGCCAGATGGAGGAGATGGCGGAAGAGGTGGAAGTATATATTTTCGCGTTGATCCAGATGTAAACACATTATTAGATTTTAGATATAAAAGAAAATTTAAAGCAGAAAATGGAAAAAATGGAGAAGGAAGCCATAGATTCGGAAAAAGTGGAGAAGACTTATATATAGATGTACCAATTGGAACAATTGTAAAAGATGCAGAAACAGGGAAAGTGGTTACAGATCTTTCAAATCCTGGACAAGTTGAAAAAATACTTCCTGGAGGAAAGGGAGGAAAAGGTAACAGCCACTTTGCTACATCTACAAGACAAGCCCCTAGATTTGCAAGAGATGGTGAAAAGGGAATAGAGAAAGAATTTATATTAGAGTTAAAATTATTAGCAGATGTAGGGCTATTGGGATTTCCTAATGTTGGAAAGTCAACTTTTATATCAAGAGTTACATCGGCTAAACCTAAAATAGCAGATTATCATTTTACAACAATAGTTCCAAACCTTGGAGTTGTAAAAGGAGAATATGGAGATAGCTTTGTAATTGCAGATATACCAGGAATAATAGAAGGTGCAAGTGATGGAGTAGGATTAGGTATACAATTCTTACGTCATGTGGAAAGAACAAGATTATTATTGCATTTTCTAGATATATCAGGACAAGAGGGAAGAAATCCTGTAGATGATTTTAATACTATTAATAAAGAGCTAAAGAAATATAGTGAAAAACTAGCAACTAGAAAACAAATAATAGTTGCAAATAAAATAGATGTTATGCAAGATGACACACTATATAAAGAAGTGGAAAAACTAGCAAAAGAAAATAATTTAGAATTATTTAAGATATCAGCAGCAACAGGAGAAGGAATAAAAGAATTAATGACAAGAGTATCTGAATTATTAAAAGAACTTCCAAAAGAAGAATTAATTGAAGAAACAGAAGAAAGAGTCGTATATACATTAAAAGAAGATAAAGATGAATTTGACGTAGAAGTAATAGATGGAGAATATATAGTATCTGGACCAGCAGTAGAAAGGTTGATGGGAAGAGTTAATATTCAAGATAATGAATCAATGCATTATTTCCAAAGACAATTAAATGAACTAGGAATAGAAGCAAGACTAAAAAATATGGGGATAAAAGAAGGAGATACAGTTAAAATTCTAGAATGGGAGTTTGAGTGGTATAACTAAAATATTTACAATAGCAATTCGATAATTCCTAATAATATCAATAAAATACCAGATAATAAATTGGAAAATTTGCCTATGAATTTTCCAATTATTTTTTTACCTAAAATTATTCCGATACTAAGAAAAAATATACTAAATATAAATGTAGATGCTAATGAAAATAAAATGTTTATACCAGCAGTACTTACTATAATACCGTGTACCGAGCATTATTAATAGCTAAACTTAAACCAACACCAATTGACTCCTTTATATCAATATAATGAGAATTGTCTTTATCGCTTTCTAATGCATATTTTGAAATATTATCTTCTTTGTTTTTATTTAATTCAATAACACTTTTTATAAAAAAGAATATACCTAATAGTATAATAATTGCAGAGCCTAATATATTGGCTATATTATAAGAAATAATATGTGATAAAAATTTACCAATATACATTGCAATAAATGTACCAATAGTTGTAATTGCAGCTATTAATAAATTTGAAGATATTTTAATGTTAATTTTATTAACGCCATAAGCAATACCTATAACTATATTGTCTATATTTGCTGCAATACTAAAAAGAATAGCTGAAAAAATATTTGCAATCATTATAAAACACCTTTCTCTATGTTTTATATATTATATTCGTCAAAAATAGACAATGTTAATTATGTAAATTAGAAATTAATAAAAAATACAAAAATTTGTTTGACATATAGGTGTTCGTATGATATTATATGTATGTACAAAAAAATGAACGAACTAAAATTATTGAAATTAAAAATGAGAGGATGAATAAGCTATGGCAAAGAGAGATCCAAATACTATTAATAAAAGAGAAAGAGCAATATTAGATTACATAGAAAAACAATCACAAGTTAATGGTTACCCACCATCAGTTAGAGAAATAGGAAAGGCTGTTGGGTTAAAATCAACAGCAACAGTGCATGGATATCTTGCAAAACTAGAAGAAAAAGGGTACATAAAAAAAGAATCACAAAAAGGTAGAACATTAAAACTATTAAAAGGAAGTTCTGGAAAGGCAACAACAGAATCAAGAAAAGATTTTTATGCTGGTAGAGAAATGGTTGATGTACCTGTAATTGGAAAAATAACAGCAGGAGCACCAATACTTGCAGTAGAAAATATAACAGATACATTTCCAATTCCAATAGACTTTGTTGGAAATTCAGAAAGCTTTATGCTTACTGTTAGAGGTGAAAGTATGATCGAAGCAGGAATATTAGATGGAGATTATATTTTAGTAAAAAAACAAAATGTTGCTAATAATGGAGAAATTGTAGTAGCATTAATAGAAGATGAAGCAACTGTAAAAACATTCTATAAAGAAAAAGATTATATTAGATTACAACCAGAAAACTCTACAATGGATCCAATAATAGTACCAGATTGCAAAATATTAGGAAAAGTAGCAGGAGTATTCAGAAAGATGTAAAAGAGGTGGACTCTTATGGAAAGAATTAGAGATGAGATTGAAAACGAAAACTCAACTTGGCGAAGAAGTATAAATACTATGCTTAAGTATAATGATTTAGAGGGATTAATATCAATAAGAGACTCCGAAGTGTTAGATGATGAAATAAAGAAATATTTAGAGAAAGCAATAAATATTTTAGAAGAAAAAGAAATAAATAAACAACATCAAAAAATGTAAATACCTTAGTATTTACATTTTTTGATATATAAACTATATATTGTAAATCATATGTGATATAATATGCAAAAAAATAAAAGGAGGCAAATATGGAATATTTAGATTTATATTATATAGAAAATGACAAACTAACAGGGGAAACAATGGTAAGAGGAGGAAAAGTACCAGAAGGAAGCTATTTTAATGTAGTTATATGTTATATGGAAAACAGTAAGGGAGAATTTTTAATTCAGAGAGCCTCTATACCAAAAGGACATAAGTGTTCTTCAACAGGAGGACATGTGCAGGCTGGACAAACACTTAAAGAAGCAATGGTAAGAGAGATAAAAGAAGAAATTGGAATAGATGTTAGTGAGGACGAGCTAGAATTTAAAGGAAGATGGCTAAAAAATAATGTAGTAATGTGTAATGCATATTATATGAAAAGAGACATAGATATAAATGAATGTAAATTGCAAGAAGAAGAAGTGGAAAGTGTTTTCTGGAAAACTAAGGAAGAAATAGAAGAAATGATAAAAAATGATGAATTTTTTGAAACTGGAGCAAAACTATTTGAAGATTTTATAAGATAAAAAATGAAAAAATTAATTTTATATAAAATAAAAAACTCGAAAGTTTAAACTTTCGAGTTTTAATTTTAAAATTCTATCTCTTACTAAATTGTGGAGCACGTCTAGCTTTTTTAAGACCATATTTCTTTCTTTCTTTCATTCTTGGATCTCTTGTTAAATATCCATTAGATTTTAATGTTGGTCTGTATTCAGCATTTGCTTCTAATAGAGCTCTTGCTATACCATGACGAATTGCACCAGCTTGACCAGTGAATCCTCCACCTGTAACTTTAACAATTACATCATATTTAGATAAAGTATTTGTAGCAACTAAAGGTTGTTTTACTATAACCTTTAAAGTCTCTAATCCTAAATATTCATCTATATCTTTACCATTGATAGTTATTTTACCAGTTCCTTCTACTAATCTAACTCTAGCAACAGAACTTTTTCTTCTACCAGTACCATAAAATACTATTTTTTCTGATTTTGCTTTAGGCATTTAATTTTCCTCCTCTTTCTATGATTAAAAATTCCAAGCTTCTGGTTTTTGTGCTGCATTTTCATGTTCGCTACCAGCATATACTCTTAATTTCTTTAATTGTTGTGCTCCTAAACTATTGTGTGGAAGCATTCCTTTTACTGCTAACATCATAGCTTTTTCAGGATTTTTTTCTAACATATCTTTAGCAGAAGTTTCTTTCATTCCACCAATATATCCTGAATGATGTCTATAAACTTTTTGATTTAATTTGTTACCTGTTAAAATTACTTGATTACAATTTAATATGATAACATGATCACCAACATCTAAGTTTGGTGTAAAAGTTGGTTTGTGTTTTCCTCTTAATAATTTTGCAGCTTCTGTTGCAACTCTACCTAAAGGTTTATTTGCTGCATCAATTATATACCATTTTCTTTCAATTTCATTTTTCTTTACACTATATGTAGTATTATTCATGGCAAAAAATTACCCTCCATTCATTATTTGTTTTTCTATAAATATAAATATTTACCACCGGGGAGAAGTAAATATTCACATTAATCATATAAAATACTTATATATTCTAATATAAAAACAAAAAAAAGTCAACAATTTTAAGAAAAAACATTGACTTTTTTGAGAAAATGTTTTATTATAATAATATTGAAAAAGAAGAAGTCATCCACTTCTCACCTTAACTATTAGGAAAAGGTAATAAAATATACATATTTCATTTAATATTTTATTAATAGTGGATTGACTAATACAGTCAATTCTTTTTTGTTTTTTACAATAAATTTTGAGGAGGTGTTAGTATAAAACAAGAATTACCTATTAATGAAAAAATTAGAGCTAAAGAAGTTCAAATTATTAGCGAAAAAGGAGAAAAACTAGGAGTAAAAAGCTTATCAGAAGCATTAGAGTTAGCTTATGATAAAAAATTAGACTTAGTTTTAGTAGCTCCAAATGGAAATCCGCCAGTTTGTAAAATAATGAACTATGGAAAATACAAATTTGAACAAGCTAAAAGAGAGAAAGAAGCTAAAAAGAAACAAAAAGTTTATGAACTTAAGGAAATAAGAGTTACACCTAATACAGAAGAACATGATTTTAACTTTAAAGTTAAAAATGCTAGAAAATTTTTAGAAGATGGTTGCAAAGTAAAGATAACAGTAAGATTTAGAGGAAGAGAATTAAGTTATGCAAAACTAGGAGAAAATCTACTAAATAAATTTGCTGAAGCATTATCTGATGTAGCAAGTTTAGATAAAAAAGCTGTATTAGAGGGAAAGAATATGTTTATTATTTTATCAAAAAATAAATAATTTAAATGAAAAACAAAAATATAATATTAATTTAAAGGAGTGAAAAAAATGGCAAAATTAAAAACTAATAAAGCTGCAAAAAAAAGATATAGCTTAACAGCTACTGGAAAAGTAAAAAGAACAAAATCAAACAGAAGACATCTTTTAGCAAATAAAACATCAAGACAAAAAAAATCAGGAAAGATTCAAAATGCTTATGCAGATAAGACATGTGAGAATACTATCAAAAAATTAATGCCTTATGGCGGTTAATTAAAATTAAAATAAGAATGTAAAAAAATATAAAATAAATTTTGAAGGAGTGAAATAGAAATGGCAAGAGTTAAAACAGCTAGAATTACTAGAAAAAAACATAAAAAAGTATTAAAACAAGCTAAAGGTTATTATGGTGCAAAAGGTTATAGATTTAGAATGGCTAAACAAGCTGTTATGAAATCTGGAATGTATGCATATATAGGAAGAAAAGATAAAAAAAGTAATTTCAGAAAATTATGGATAACAAGAATTAATGCTGCTGCAAGAATGAATGGATTAACATACAGCACATTAATCGCGGGATTAAAGAAAGCAAATGTTGCTATAAACAGAAAAATGTTAGCAGAAGTTGCAGTAACAGATCCTGAAGCATTTGCTAAAATAGCAGAAGTAGCAAAAAACGCATAATTTAATGCGTTTTTTTAGTTCTATAAATATTGTGTTTTGCATATAATATATAATAATTATTTTATATGGAGAAAATAATATGGAAGAATATATCTACAAAGAACTGCTAGAAAAAATAAGCTTTTTAAACGAAAATCATATTAATGAAAATATTGTATTAAAATTAAAAAATATATTAGAAGAAAATAAATTCTATAATATAAAAATAAGTAGTAGGATAAAAGATGTAAAATCAGCTATCCTAAAATATAATGAAAAAGATTATTCTAATATAGATGAAATACAGGATTTAATTGGTATAATGATTGTATGCAGAAATAAAAAGCAAGTATATAAAATTAGTGAATGCCTTAAAGAAAATTTAAATGTTATAAAAGTAAGTGACTATATTAAGAAACCAAAAATGGGTTATAAAAGCCTACATTTAAATATAACCGATGCTCCTAATATAATATACGAAATACAGTTAAAAACAAAACCGATGATGATTGCACAAGATATAATTCATGATAAAATATATAAAAACAAAACTATGCCTATGGTTTTGAAGAAAATATTGAGTGTAATTGTGTTTAATACAGTAAAATTATATGAAGAAATATTAAATTGGATTAATAATTAAAAATAAAAGCAATAGTTAAATTTTAACTATTGCTTTTTCATTTTGGGCTTTGAAATCAATGAAGCAATATATCCAAAGAAAATCGCGGCAGCTATTCCACCTGCGGCAGCCTTGGTGCCACCAATAAAAGAACCAACAAAACCATATTGCTCAACAGCCTCTTTAGCACCTTTAGCTAAATTATAACCGAATCCAGTAAGCGGTACAGTAGCGCCACAACCAGCGAAATCTACTAAATGCTGATAAATTCCTAGTCCGCCTAAAATTACTCCAACAGTAACAAAAATTACTAGAATTCTGGCAGATGTTAATTTGGTTTTATCAATTAATATTTGACCTATGATACAAATAACACCACCTGTTAAAAAACAATATAGTAATTGAATATAATTTATACTTTGTAAAAAAACTTGCATAATAATGTCCCCTTCTTAAACTTCTATAGAAACTGCATGTGCAATTCCAGGAATAGATTCTCCTTGTTGGGCTGAAGTAGCATTAGTAAGTGCACCAGTAGCAATTAAAAGAATTTTTTTCATTTTTTTTGTCTTCAATTGATTAAATAAATAGCCACTAAAAACACTTCCACAACATGCACAACCACTACCTCCTGAATGGGTGTCTTGAGAATCTTTGTCAAATATTAAAACACCACAGTCATTATAATTGGATTTTATATTATATCCTTGCTTTTCGGAAAGCTCTATTAAAATCTCTTTTCCAACGTGCCCTAAATCTCCAGTGAATATACCATCATAATAACTTGGATTTCTTCCTGTATCTTTAAAATGCGTTATTAGTGTGTCTAATGCAGCTGGTGCCATTGCGGCTCCCATATTGTTAGAATCTTTTATTCCCATATCTACAATCTTACCTATTGTGGCATGTGTTATAAATGGACCTGAGCCATTTTTAGATATTATAGCGGAGCCAGCACCGGTAACAGTCCATTGCGATGAAGGTGGACGTTGATTTCCTAATTCTAATGGAAACCTGAATTGCTTTTCAGCACTACAAAAATGACTTGAAGCAGCACATAAAGCATTTGTTCCGGCATTAGATTCTGTAAATATGCTAGACATTATTAATCCTTCTACAAATGTGGAACAAGCCCCAAATAAACCGATAAATGGTATATTTAAATCTCTAAGACCAAAACTTGAAGAGATACATTGATTTAGTAAATCACCTGCAAAACAATAATCTATTTGCAAAGAAGAAATATTAGATTTTGCAATAACAGTATTTACAGTTTCTTTTATGATTTTACTTTCAGCTTTTTCCCAAGTTTTTTCTCCCCAAAATTCATTTTCTAAGCATTTATCAAAATATTTGGCTAATGGACCTTCACCTTCTTTAGGGCCAACTATACAAGCAGTTTCTAGTATTGATGGAGGCAAATTAAATTTTATTGTTTGTTTTCCTAACTTTTCCATTTAAACCTCCTAAATAAAAATAAAATAAATCATTCCAACTAAGATAGAAGCTGAAATTCCAAATACTAGTACAGGACCAGCAACAGTAAACATTTTTGCGCCAACACCCATTACATATCCTTCAGACTTGTATTCCATTGCAGGAGAAACGATTGAGTTTGCAAAGCCTGTTATCGGAACCAAAGAACCAGCACCAGCAAATTTACCTATCTTATTGAATATATTTAAACCAGTAAGAAAAGCACTTATTCCTATTAAAATTATAGAAACAATAGTACCAGAAATTTGAATATCCAATCCGTTAAATTTACAAAATTCACTTATTATTTGTCCAATTGAACATATTAAACCACCAACCCAGAAGGCATTAAAACAGTTTTTTACAATAGGAGAGTTAGGAGATTTTTTATCAACATAATCTTGATATGTTTTTTGAGTTTCTAATGGATTCATAAGTAAAACCTCCTAATCTCTGTCTCGATCTATCACAAAGGATAAATCTAAGTCTACAAAATATTGAGAAATTTTATCAGAGCTAATGTTAGCCCTTTGCTCTAAAATTTTAACAGAAGAAATATAATCAATTGTTCTAGATGCTTCTTGGATGGCTTTTACAATTGCGTCTTTCCAAGAAACCGTAGAAGTACCTGTTATAATTAAATGTTTTTCAGTCATTTTTAAATCATCCTTTCTTAAATAAAAGACTAAATAAAATCTTTATAAACATTGATATATACTATAATTTACAAAAAAAATAAAAATATTCATTAACAAGAAAACAAAACAAAAAAATATTACAAAAATATTACAAAAAGATTATATTTGAGTTACAAAACATGACGAATGATTGACTTTTTTTTAGAAAATAATAAAATATATATGTATATTGTAAAGTTACTAAATTTATGCAATTTATAAAATAAATACAAGTATCAAAAATATAAAAAAACAAAAAATAAATAAAAAGGAAATAAGAAACAGGAGAAGAAAATGTCAAGTTCATTAGGTTTATATATAGAAAATAATCTAATTAAATATGCAAAAGTTTCTAAAAATAATGATTTGATAAAAGTTGAATCTTTTGGAATAAAATTCTATGAAAAACTTGAAGATTCAATAAAACAAATAGTAGAAGAAACATACAGTTACAAAACACCTATAAGTACAAACCTAATGGATGAAAAAATAAATTACTTTGATGTTTTTGGACAATTAAGTAAAAAAGATATAGATGGAATAATAAAAACAAACTTTGAAAATTTTTGCTATGATAATAACTTAAACAAAGACTCTTTTGAGCAAAGATATATATTTACAGAATCACCAGAAAGCAAAGAAAAAGTAAGAGCTATTCATATATCAGCTCCTAAAACATCAATAGCAAGAAGAAAAAATCAATTATCAGGTTATAGAGTAACTGATATAGTACCAACAGGTGTTGCAATATCAAATCTTGTAAAACAAAATAAAAAACAAAATTATATAATAGTAAATATAGAAGATAACACAACAATTACTAAAATAGGCGATGATACTATAAAAGATATAAGAGTATTACCATATGGAAGTAAAGAAGTCTTAGAAAAGATTAATGCAAAAGAAAACTCCTATTCAAAATCTTATGAAATATGTAAAAATACTACAATATATACTAATGATGCTAAAGACTTACAAATAGAAGAAAATGAATACTTAGAAGATATAATGCCTACGTTATATAATATTGTTACTGAAACAAGACAATTTGCTAATGAAAGCTTGGAGGCAATAGAAAAGATTTATATAACAGGAACATTATCAGTTATAAATAATATAGATATATATTTCCAAGAGTATATGAAAAGTACAAAGTGCGAAGTTCTAAAACCTTATTTTGTAAGCAATAATTCTAAAATAAATATAAAAGATTATATTGAAGTAAATTCAGCTATAGCTCTTGCAATACAAGCAATAGATGGAATTGTTAAAAATGTAAACTTTAATAAAGAAGGAGAAGCTAAAAAACTTTTATCTTCATTAAATACAAAAGTTACTTTACCAAAATTAAATGAAATAGATTTACCAAATGTTTATGAAAATCATAAAGTAGTATTTGACACATCAGCATTTGTGTCAGTAATAATATTAATCATATATATTGTGATAACGATGATAGCAAATGGAATGTTAAACAATAAAAATCAAAAGGTTATAGCAGCAACAGATGATGTTAATAGTAAAATAAAACAAGTACAAGATTACAACACATCATTGAATAATAGGATAACCAAATACAAAACACTAATTACAAATATAGAAGAAGATAACGATAAAAATTCTGAAAATAAAAGATATAAAAACACAATACCTAACTTAATGAATAATTTAATGTCAATAATACCAAAAGAAGTTCAATTGACATCAATAGAAAATTCTAATGGTACTCATATACAAATAGAAGCTAAATCTAGCAAATATGAACAATTAGCTTTCTTTAAAACAAAAATAAAAACAGAAGGAATACTAACAAATGTTATTTCTGATACTGGAGTTGCAGAAGGCTCATCAATTAAGTTAGTAATAGAAGGAGAATTGCCATGAGAAACAAAATGATTTTTATAAGTTTGATTCTTTCAATTATATTGATCATATGTTTAGCTGTTTTTGGAATTAAAATTGGAAAGTTAGAAATACCTTCAATATCAAAACTAATAGATAAAAATAAACAAATCAATTCGAGTATTGAACAAGTTTCTAAATTGACTTCTTCAGATTATCCTGAACAAATAAGTAATCTTGAAGGAACAATTAATGATTTAAATGTTCAAAAACAAAAATATGAACAATTATCTGGATTTTCTTCACCAGAAGAGGGATCAATATATGAAACAGAAAAATTTGATATAAGTTATTTGTGGACAACAATTGGAGAATATGCAAGCAAAGAAGGAATAACATTAGCAATGGATGTAAAAAGAGGAACAGGTACAGATCTTTATAACTTAGATTTTACAGTTCAAGGAACATATACTCATTTGTCTACATTTATAACAACAATAGAAAATGATTCTAAATTATCATTTAGAATATATAATTTTAAGCTAGTACCAGGTAGCGACAATGTAAATTTAAAAGCTACATTTACAGTAAAAGATGTAAATATAGATGATAGCAGTTTGATAAAAAATTCTAGCAGTATAGGAAGTTCATCAAGCCTATCAAGAGATTTAGGAAACAAATCAACAAATGACACAACAACTAATTCAGCTAACAATACATCAAATAATGCTACTGAAAATATAGCACAGTAAGAAAAAAGGAGATCTTTATGGAAAAAAATAATAAAGATTTAATAAAAAATATAGGTATAAGCATATTGGTAATTATTGCATTAATATTACTAATAACGGTAGTCTCTTACAACAAAATTGCAATTGGCAAGGTAATACCAAAAGTAGAAGAATACCAGCTTGATAATGAAATGAAAAATGAATTAGAAAGTGATGAAACAGATGAAAATTCAGAAATAATAACAACATATGAAATAGATGCATCAGATTTGAAACAATATGAAAAAACAAAAAAATACAACAAGGGAAAAGCAAATCCATTTGCAGAAGAATCTAGTTCATCATCTTCAGAAAATAATTCAACAACATCAGATGAAAATAGCAGTAGCTCTTCTAAATCTGATAATAACAATAATAGTTCATCATCAAAGGGTTTTTACGATGATGATGGAACTAAATAACTTTAGGTTATAATTTATTTTTTAAATAAATTATATATATATAATTTAATTTTAAGAAGGAGGATTACAAATGAAGGCAGAAAAAGGTATAACTTTAGTAGCATTAGTAATAACAATAATCGTATTACTAATATTAGCAATGGTTTCTATATCAATAGTTTATAACCAAGGATTAATACAAAAAAGTAAAGATGCTGTAGGAACACATGAAAAAGCAGCTAATAATGAAGCAAATACTATGAATGAAGCAGCTGACAATATACAAGCGTATATTAATGCAACAAAGTAAAATAATAATTAGTATTTATATAAAGCATAAGCATAGCAAAATGCTTATGCTTTATTACTAAATAATAAAAGGAAATAAGAGATATGCAAATATTTTTATATACAATAATCTTTATAATGGGATGCTTTTTTGGCAGTTTTTGTACTTTAGCAGTTTATAGAATTCCAAAAAAAGAAGATATACTAATAAAACATTCATACTGTCCTAATTGTAATCATAAATTAGGATTTTTAGACTTGTTTCCATTATTTAGTTACATTCTTTTGAGAGGAAAATGTAGATATTGTAAAACAAAAATTAGGCCAAGATATTTTATTATAGAATTATGTTCTGGAATTGTATTTTTATTATTAGCTATTTCACTAAAAGTTAATATTGATAATTTGAATATTATTAATTTACTATTTAACTTTATTTATGTTTCAATATTGGTTATTATTGCAGGAATTGACAAAGAAAAAAAATCAATAGACAGAAATGTTTTAACAACAGGTTTTATAATTGAAATTGCTTATATGATATATGAATGTACATTAAAAAATGTTGATGTATATAAATATGTTATATATTCTATAGCATTAATAATATTGCTTGTAATATCAGCGATTAGTTTAAAAGTAAAAATGAAAGAAAGATATTTTATACAAGTATTATTTCTATCATTATATATGATAATTTTTAGTGGGGCATATATTTATATTTTAACTGTAATATTAACATTAATATCACTTGCTTTTTATAAACTAACAATTAAGAAAAAAGAAGAATTGCCAATAGGATTTTTTATATGTGTTAGCAATATTTTAACAATATTAATCACAAATTTTATTTGCAATTATTTGATGTGATATAAGAGAGGTTATTAAATGATAAAAAATAGTAAAGGATTTACACAAACAGATATAATGGTTGCTGTAGTTGCAATAATATTTTTTACAACTTTAATAGTAGCTTTAATGACTAATGTGAAAGTTCAAAGCACAAAATTAAAAGGAAAATTATTGGCAAATATATATTTAACAGAAGCATTAGAAAATGTAGGAATTTTACAATATGATGATGTAACTGAAGAAAATAAGAACTTAATATTTCCAAAAATGACAGATGTATTTACACCTCAGTTATCTATATCAAAACTAACAGATGAAGACAATACAAAAGATGAAGATGTAATTAAAAAGGTTGAAGTTAAAATAACATATCAGATAGGAAATAAAACATATGAAGAAACTGCCCAAAGGCTAAAAGTTAAAGAATAAAGAGAGGAAATGCTAATAATGAAAAATGAAAAAGCAATTACATTAGTTTCATTAATAATCTATATACTAGTAATGCTATTAGTAATAGGAATAATTGGTAGCGTTTCAGCAATGTTTTATAATAATACTAATAATTTTGATGATGAAACTAAAGATATAATAGAATATGATAAATTTAATAGTTATTTTGTGAAAGAAATAAAAACAGCTAATAATAGTATAGATCAGATTTCAGATGATGGAACATATATCATATTTACAACAGGAAATTCATTCTTATTTAAAGATAATAAAATATTTTATAATGATTTAGAAATTACTAAAAACGTAAAAAATGTTAATTTTAAATATTATACAGATTCAAATAACAAGCAAGATAACACAATTGTTACAGTCACAGTAAATTTTGAAAATTATACAAAAAAAATGAATTATAAAATAGAAGAAATTTATTAGGGAGGAATATTAATGGAAGGAAACAAAAGACAGCCACTAGGTGTTGAACTAGTTAGAAAAGGTATCGTAACAGAGGCAGAGGTCAACCAAGCAATAGAATATCAAAAAGCACATAGAAAGATGAAACTTGGAGAAATATTACGTAGTTTTAGTAAATGCGATCCTCAAATACTAATAGAAGCAATAGGAGAAATTCTTGGAGAAAGGGGAATTCTTCTTAATGCAGACGATATAGAAATAAATATGGAAGATTATATATCTTTAGATGTTGCAAAAGAGTGTAAAGCTGTTCCATTTGCTATAGCTCAAGGTAAAGTAAAAGTATGTTTTGCAGATACTTTTAATAAATCACACATGGAAAAAGTAAGGTTAATATTACTAAACAGGGGATTAGTAATGGAAAGATATATTACTTTTGAACAAAATATAGATTCCATTTTAAACATGCTAGAAGGTAATGCTGTCGAAGACATAGATACAAATGATGATACTGTGAAATTAGTAGATTCTATTATAAAAACTGCTATGAGTAAAAGAGCAAGTGATATACACTTTGAACCAATGGAAGATAAAGTAAGAGTTAGATTTAGAATAGATGGAGAATTATATACTGTAACAGAAATTCCATCAGACAAACAACAACAAATTATAGGACGTTTAAAAGCAATATCTAATATGTATCAAGAAAAACAAGAAGATCAAGATGGTAGAATAGTAACTTATCCTGATTATAATATTCGTGTATCTTCACAAAGAAATATTTACGGAGAAAAATTTGTTTTAAGATTATTAAAGAAGAATCAAAACATTAAAGAATTATATGATTTAGGATTTCCGAAAAAAGAAGATATTACTAAATGTTTTAATAAAAGAAACAGTATAACTATAATGGGAGCACCTACAGGAGAAGGTAAAACAACATCTTTATATAGTATAATAAATCATTTAAATAGACCAGAAATAAACATTACAACAGTTGAGGATCCGGTTGAAATTAGAATAGATGGTCTAAACCAAATTGAAATGGGAAATAAAACAACATTCTCATCTGCATTAAGGACAATACTAAGACAAGATCCTGATATTATATTAGTTGGAGAAATAAGGGATAAAGAAACAGCAGAAATATCATTACAAGCAGGGCAAACTGGTCATTATGTATTATCAACAATTCACACAATAGATGCAATAGAAGTAATAACAAGATTAAGGAAATTAGGTGTTTCAAATTACGATATAGCAAGTACACTAGCAACAACAGTATCACAAAGATTAGTAAGAAAATTATGTCCTAAATGTAGAAAAGAAAGAGACTTTAATAAAGAAGAATTAGAAACAATAGAAAGAATAGAAGAAAAATATAATACAAAGTTTGATTTAAAGGACAAAAAGACTTATGATGCTGTAGGATGTGATTTCTGCAATAATATTGGATATATAGATAGAGTAGCTGTGTTTGAAATATTGAAAATTACAGATGAGATAAAAGAATTAATCTCAAATAATGAATCACCAATAAAAATAAAAAAAGAAGCATTAAAAAATGGATATGAGCCATTAGAAATTGACGGTATTAGAAAAGTAATAGATGGTATTACTAATATGAAAGAACTTGATAAAAAATTATTGATAATGTAAAAAAGAGAGGAAAAGGATTATGGTACAAATAGAAGATTTAATAGATATTGCTGTTGAAAAAAATGCATCAGATATACATCTAATGGCTGGAATAAAGCCAATGTTAAGAATAATAAGAAAGCTAGAACCAATAGAAAAATATGAAGTGATGACAGAAGATGATATGTATGAGGTATATGATTCATTAATTAGAGGAAATTTAGATAAAGATAATATATTTAAGCAAACTAAGAAATTAGATACTTCATACGAATATAAAGATATAAGATTAAGAGTAAATATATCTTCAGCTGATGAAATACCAATTTTTACATTAAGATTAATAAGAAAAGAATTGCCTAAATATGAGGAATTAGGGGTACCAGATATAGTTAGAAGAATGACATTTCAACCACAAGGATTAATACTAGTTACCGGAAAAACAAACTCTGGTAAAACTACAACATTAAATGCCTTAGTTAATGAAATAAATGAAACACAAAACAAAAAAATATTATCATTAGAAAATCCGATAGAATATAAACATACTTCAAAAAAATCAGTAATAGTACAAAAAGAAGTTGGAGTAGGTGGAGACTCATTATCATTTAGTGATGGTGTAAAAAACTCATTAAGAGAAGATTGTGATATAGTAATAATAGGAGAGATAAGAGATAAAGAAACAATGGAAGCAGCAATAGAAACAGCAGAATCAGGACATTTAGTTATAGGTACTCTTCATACAAAATCTTGTGCAGAAACAATAGATAGAATGATAAACTTTTATGAAATATCAGATCAAAACACAGTAAAATATTTATTATCATCATTACTAAAATTGGTAGTATCACAAAGATTGTTACCAGGTACAGATGGAAAATTAGTATTAATACCAGAAGTAATGGTAGTAGACAATGTTGTTTCAGGAATAATAAGAAAAGAAAAATTTAGCGTTTCTGAAATGGAAGATGCAATGCAAAGTAATTCTGATAATGGAAGTATAGGATTAATAAATTCTATTGCAAAAGCATTTGTAGATGATAAAATAACTCTAGAGCAAGCAAAATCGCAAGTAGAAGAAAAAAATATAGAAATATTAAATAGGACAATAATGCAATTGAGAATAAAAAAGGATAGATAAAATTGTGGAGGTAAAATCTTATGCCAAGCTTTTTTTATAGAGCAGTTACAGAAGATGGAAAAATAGTACGTAACAAAGTAGAAGAAATTAATAGAAAAGCACTAATAAAAAAGTTAATACGAAATGGATTAACTCCTATTGCTGTACGTCAAAGAGCTCAAACGGTTAATTCTTCTTCGAAAACAAAAAGAAGAAGAAATGTTAGTGATATATCTAGTATCATTCAAGACTCAAACATGTATGTTAACCTTGAAAAAGAAAATCAAAAAAGTTGGTTTACCAGAACAAATGAAAAGTTAATAGCAAGAACTAGTAAAATAACATCAAGGGATTTAGTTGTATTTACTCAAGATTTTTATTTACTTAAAAAAGCAAATTTTAATAATATACATGCACTAACAACAATAATAGATAAAACAGAGAATTTAAGATTTAAAGAAATACTAAAAGATATACTAGCAGGTGTAGAAGCCGGAGAAAATATGTATACAACAATGGAATACTATGATGATGTGTTTCCATACCTTTATATAAATATGATAAGAGTAGGAGAATTGTCAGGATCACTAACAAAGTCACTAGAAGAAGCAGTTGCATACTTAGATGAAACAACGGCACTTAATAAGAGACTAAAGTCAATAATACTTCCAAATGTTTTTATGTTAGTTGGAATATTAATATTATTAATCGTAGGAATTTTAGTAATAATTCCTATAATTCAAAATGTATTCAAATCAATGGGATCTACAGAACAATTGCCGGCAATAACATTATGGTTTGCAGGAGTGGTGGATAAAATAATGAAGTATTGGTATATTCCATTAGGAATTATAGGAGCAATTGTTATAGTGGTATTTACTTATATAAGAACACCAAAAGGAAGATATAACTGGGATTATTTTAAATATACAATGCCACTATTTGGAAAATTAATATTTTCTTTAGATTTTATGAGATTGGCAAGAGCAATGTTATTAAACTTAAAAAATGGTATAAGGATACAAGATGCATTGGAAGTTAGTAAAAATTTAAATAAAAACTATGTTATGCGCTCAATTATAGAATCATCAATAAATAATATGATAATAGGACAATCTTGGATAGAACCATTTGAAAAAAGTAATTTAGCTCCGTCAATGGTAATAGAAATGTTAAATATTGGTATGAAAACAGACTTACAAGAAATGCTAGAAAAATTAGTAGAATATATGGAAATAGATATAAATAATACGATACAAAGAATAATGAAATTGTTACCTGAAATAGTATATGCTATAGTAGGTGTGTTCCTAATATTCTTAGTTTTAGTAGTATTAGTTCCATGTATACAAGTATATATGGGTGGATGGCTATTTTCAGCAGCAGGTGTATAAAAAGGGACGTAGTATTACGTCCTTTTTATCTATAAGAAGAAAGGAAGAAAATAATATGAAAATAGGAATAGATTTAGGTGGAAGTCATATAGGAATAGGAGTAGTAGATGAAAATTACAATATAATACAAAAAATGGATTATGTATGGAAAACAGAAGAAAAAAAAGACATATATAATACAATGGAAAAATATTGCATTAAGTTAATAAAAGAAATCTGCGAAAATAATAAAATAGGTTTAACAGAAATAGAAAGTATAGGAATTGGTTTTCCTAAAAAAAATATAAAAGATGGAATAGTATATGCTGACAACAAAAAAATTGAAATAAGAAAGAAAATAGAAAAAACATATAATATTTCTACATACTTGAAAAATGATGTGAAATGCTCTGGAATGTGTGAAAAAACACTAGGTGCAATTCAAAAATATGATAATGCAATATTTTTAACTTTAGGTACAGGAATAGGTGGAGCATACTTTTATAAAAATGAATTAGTAGTTCCTAATACTTATCAAGGAATGGAAATTGGACACATGATAATACAAGCAAATGGAAAAACTTGTAGGTGTGGACAAAAAGGGTGTTTTGAAGAATATGCATCAATGAGAGCATTTAGAAACAAAATAAGAGAAATTTATAATCTTGAAGATGTAAATAGTGAAATAGTGTTAAATCTATACGATAAAAAAGAAAAGATAAATGAAATGAATCAAATAATAGATGAATATATAGAATATCTAGGAATAGGATTATCAAATTTAATAAATATATTTGAACCAGACGCAATATGTATAGGTGGAAGCTTTGTACACTATGAGAGAATATTTATGAAAAAACTAGAAAATAATTTAAAAAGCAAATTTAAAAATAGGGATATACCTAAAATATTATTAGCCCAATATGGAAATGATGCAGGAATAGTAGGAGCGGCAATGTTAAAATCAAACTAAAATAAAAATATATGGAAAAAATAGCAAAAATATGTTAGAATATACATATTGGAGGAATAAATAATGAACGTAGGATTTATATCACTTGGATGCAGTAAAAATTTAGTAGATACAGAATTAGCAATAGGAATATTTAAAAATAAGAAATATAACATAGTAAATGACCCTAAAAAGGCAGATATAATAGTAATAAATACATGTGGTTTTATTGAATCTGCAAAAGAGGAAGCAATAAATACAATATTAGAAATGGCAGAATATAAAAAAGGTAGATGTAAATATCTAATTGCTATGGGATGTTTAGTAGAAAGATATAAAGAACAACTTGAAAAATCACTTCCAGAAGTAGATTTATTTATTAAATTCTCAGAATATAACAAAATTGGAGAAATGATAGACAAGTTGGTTATTGGAAAAATAGAATCTGAAGAACAATATTATAATAGATTAGAAAATTACATAGAAAGAGTAGTAACAACAGGCAGTAAAACAGCATACTTAAGAATTGCAGAAGGATGTAGCAATAGATGTACATATTGTGCTATACCGTATATAAGAGGTCCATTTGAAAGTAGAAAATTTGAAGAAATACTTGCAGAAGCAAATGATTTAGCAAAAAAAGGATATGAAGAGATAATAGTAATAGCACAAGATACAACAAAATATGGAATAGATTTGTATGGTAAATCAAGATTAGCAGAATTATTAGAAGAATTATCCAAAATAGAAGGTATAAGATGGATAAGATTTCTATATGCATATCCAGAAACTATAACAGATGAATTAGTAGAAATAGTAAGTAAAAACGAAAAAATATGCAATTATTTTGATATACCAATACAGCATATATCAAACAAAATTTTAAAAAGAATGAATAGAAAAAGTGATTCTGAAAGTATAAAAAAATTATTAGAAAAAATAAGAAAACAAATACCAGATGTAATACTAAGAACATCATTAATAGTGGGATTCCCAGGCGAAACAAATAAAGATTTCGAAGAATTATATAACTTTGTAAAAGAAGCAAAATTTGATAAATTAGGAGTATTTATGTATTCAAAAGAAGATGGAACACCAGCAGAAAAAATGCCAAACCAAATACATGGAAATACAAAAAAATCAAGATACAATAAAATAATGAGCTTACAACAAGGAATCTCAAAAGAAAATTTAGAAAAAAGAGTTGGAAAAGAATATGAAGTCTTAATAGAAAATAAAACATTTGATAATAAATACTGGATAGGAAGAACGAAAATGGATGTACCAGAAATGGATGGAGTTGTTTACATAGAAAATAAAAGTAACAATAAAGACTTAATAAACCAATTCTTAAAATGCCAAATAACAGAAGTAAAAGACTATGACTTGATAGGAACATTAATTTAGAGGAGAATGTTTATGGAAAGAGAAAATGAAGATGTTTTAGAAAAAATGAAAAATGTAAAAACTACAGTAGAAAAAGATATATCAGAATCAGAAGAAAATAATAATGAAGTAGTACAAAATGTTAAATATTATGGAACAATAGAGTTAACAAGAAGAGATGATGGAGAAAAAGAAAGTTTTGAATTATACACAGTAGAGATATATGATTACGAAAAAGATGAAATACAAACAAAAATTTATTTAGATGGACAAGAAGTGGATATGGGAGAAATCATGAGAACATATGAAGACATCAATCCAATAAAAGATGCAATAAATAAAGCAAAAGAACAAGAAGAAAAAGGAGAAGAAACACAAACAAAAAACTTAAATAAAATGGAACAAGAAAAGCTTCTAGAATATGCAGAAAAGACAGGAAAAGAAGATATAGAAGAAATAGATGAATTGAAATTAGATCAAGAATTAGGAAAAGATGATGAAGATGAAGAAACAATAGATAAAAACACAGCAAATTCATTAAGCAGAAAAGAAGAAGTTAATCTAAACCAACAAATAAAAGGAAAGACTTTAAGAAATGCATTAGGACTAGAAGGAGATTATGTAAAAATTGCAATAGTAAGTTCTAGCCAAGTAAATCAATACACAGATCCCGAAAAACCACATGGAAACAGATATTCATTTGTTGCAATAAGAGCAAATGGAGAAGCAGTAGTGTTGGGTGATGATATAATAAGAGCAGATAGACAAGAGGGAACAAATTCAACAGAACAAGATTTAACTGCAAATGTAGATGGTAGAGTAGACTATGAAAATAATATAAGTAGTTATCAAATTGTAAACTCACCTAATTTATATTTAAAAGTAGGCTATGATGAAAATCATGGAAGAGAAGTAAAAGTAGAAGATAGATCAAGAGGAAAAGGAACAGAAGGAATAGCATATGAATTAGAAACAAGTAATACTTGGAGAGCAGATGATGACGAAAGACGTATGCAAAGAGAAAAAAATGGAATATATGGAGCAGATAAGGCAATAGAAGAACAAGAAAAACATGAAGCTGTAGGATGTGAAAATGATAGAGTAGAAAACATAGATGACTACCCAGATAATGATGAACATAGACATGAAGAATATGCAATAACCCCAGATACAGAAGTACCAGGAAAAGATATAACATTTGCAGAATGGGCAGAAGATTTAGGGGAAAATCTACAAAAGTTAATAGAAAGATTTGAAAGAGAAATAGAAAAGAATCCAAAAGCTAAACTAGAGAATTTAGTAAAAGATATAGATGAAGACTATGAAAGATTTATACCACAAGAACATAGAAGGTAAATAGTATGATTATGTAGGGCGGACGACTCTACTGTGTACGCTGAATCTGTAAAGAGCAAATGCTCTAACAGATTCATGTGTGTCCGCCCGAATGTGATATATTCTGATATTTATAACAATACCAAATTAAAAATCAAAGTTGTTATCATACATAAAACAATACCACAGAAAGTAGGAAGAGCAAATGCAAGTAAAGCCCATTTAAAACTTCCACTTTCTTTTTTTATGCTCATTAAAGTAGTACCACAAGGAAAATGTAATAATGTGAATATCATTACATTGATACCTGTAAGTAGTGTCCATCCATTCTGTTTTAAAATTTCTCCAATTGCAAAAGTATCATCAACATTAACAAGACTTCCAGAAGAAAGATAAGACATTAATATGATAGGTAGAACAATTTCATTTGCAGGTATGCCTAAAATAAATGCAGTAAGAATGTATCCATCAAGTCCCATTAACTTAGCAAAAGGGTCAAGAAAATTTGCAATATAGAATAAAATTGAACAACCACTAATATGTATATTTGCAAACAACCAAATTACAATTCCTATTGGAGCAGCAATACTAACTGCTCTAGCTAAAACAAATAATGTTCTGTCTAATAATGATCTTACAATAATATTACCTATTTGAGGCTTTCTGTAAGGAGGTAGTTCTAAAATAAATGAAGAAGGTACACCTTTTAATATAGTTTTAGACAGTATTTTTGAAATAAACAAAGTTAAAAAAATTCCTAATAATACAACTAAAAGAACGCAAATAGTAGATATAATAGATGAAGCACTTCCAGTAAAATAGCTACCTATGAAAATAGCAGAAATTGTTATAAGAAGAGGAAATCTACCATTACATGGAACAAAAGCATTTGTTAGCATACTAATAATTCTTTCTCGTGGAGAATCTATAATTCTACACCCAACAACACCAGCAGCATTACAGCCAAATCCCATACACATAGTTAATGCTTGCTTTCCACTTGTACCAGCTTTTTTGAAATAGTTATCTAAATTAAAAGCAATTCTAGGTAAATATCCTAAATCTTCTAACAAAGTAAATAACGGAAAAAATATAGCCATAGGTGGTAGCATAACAGAAACCACCCATGCTACAGTTTTATACATACCGTTGATAAGTAATTCAGTTATAAAAGTAGGAATATTTAGTATATCAAATAATACTAAAAGTTTATCTTGTATAAAGTTAAAAAAAGTTGATAACAACATAGAAGGATAATTAGCACCAACTATAGTAAGCCAAAATAGAACAGCAAGAAATGCTATCATAATGGGAATGCCAAAGATTTTTGATGTCAATATTTTATCTACTTTTCTAGTTATTTTGTTATAATTATAATCTTCAAAAGTACAAACATCTAATAACACTTTTTCAGATTTTTTCATAATACTAGAAACAATAGAATCTTTAATGTCAGAAAAATCTAAGTCATTCTTTTTTAAATTTTTTCTAATAGTGTCTAACTTATCTATAATACTCTGTGAATGCAAAGAAATATTAAGAAAATTTTCTATAGAATTTATCATCTTGTCATCATTATCTAATAGTTTTAAACAAATCCATCTATTTATATATTTAAAATTTTTATTAGTAATTTTATCTATTTCTGAATTGAGTGCTAAAATAGAATCCTCTATTATGGGAAGATATTGAATTTGCTTAGGCTTAGAAATTATCTTTTTAGAACAAACTAAATCGATTTTTTCTAAAAGTTTATTCAAAGTTTTTTCTTTTCTGGCAATTGTGCCAACTACAGGTACACCTAATAATTCTTCTAACTTTTTTAAATCAACTTTAATATTTTTCTTTTTAGCTTCATCTAAAAGATTAACACAAACGATTATATTAGAAGTAATTTCCATTGTTTGAAAAACAAGATTAAGGTTACGTTCTAAACAAGTAGCATCAACAACTACTACAGTAGCATCAGGTTTTCCAAAACAAATATAGTCTCTAGCAATTTCTTCTTCTTGAGAGTTAGACATAAGGGAATATGTACCAGGAATATCTATTAATAAAAAGTTTTTATTTTTATAATTACAAGTACCACTGGCATTAGCAACTGTTTTTCCAGGCCAGTTACCTGTATGTTGATGCAAGCCAGTTAAGCTATTAAAAATGGTACTTTTGCCAACATTGGGATTTCCAGCAAAAGCAACAGTAAAATCAGAATTATCCTGAATTTGTTTTAAATCTTCAGAAAGAAGATTAGAACCAGTAGAACTAGAAGTAAGTCCCATAAAATCACCTCATATAATAAGATAAGATATAATATGAAAATAAAATAAAAATGTGAAAAAGGAGATATCATTGATATCTCCTTTTTACACTAAATTTTGTAGTGTAGAACTACTGTGCGTTTCATTCCATTCTCTTCAATGTAACCAGATAATATAGTGTTCAATATCAAATGGGCAACACTCTATATTACTTTAGATTTATGAATTTACTGTCTTCTTTACGAATTGAAATAAGGGTATTTCTAACTTCAAAAGCAACAGGATCTCCAGAAGGACTTTTTAGAATAGGTTTAATTTTTGTGCCGACTTACAAGACCTAAATCCAATAATCTTCTACGTATATTATCAGCACAATTTATATCTTTAATAATAGCAACTGTATTTAAAGGTAATTCGTATAAAGTCATATTAATATTACCTCCTATAGTATAATATAAAAAATAACCCCAAAAAGTGACGAAAAATAAAATAAATTGGTTGACTAATTATGGATTTGCATATAAAATATAGTAGAAATAGTTAAAAGCGAAAGGAAGTTTAAAATGGAAAAAATAAGAGGATTTGAAGTTGCAAAAGGTTTTGAAGATAAAAATATAAACTTACCAATAAGAAAAACAAAATATTCAGCAGGATATGATATAGAAGCTGCAGAAGATTGTACAATACCAGCTTTTAAACCAGGACAAGCACCAACACTTGTAAAAACAGGCTTAAAAGCCTATATGAAAGATGACGAATACCTAATGCTATGCAATAGAAGTTCTAACCCTAAGAAAAAAGGATTAATATTAGCAAATAGTGTAGGAATAGTAGATAAAGATTACTACGAAAATCCAGATAATGATGGACATATAATGTTTGCATTTTTCAATGTTAAAGATGTAGATGTCGAAATAAAAAAAGGTGATGCAATAGGACAAGGTATATTTAAACAATATCTTGTAACAGATGATGATGTTGCAGAAGGAGAAAGATTGGGTGGATTTGGTTCTACAAATAAATAATATTAAAAATAAAATAGGGGGCGGACGAAAATCCGTCCTTTAACATAAGGAAAGAAAATGGATAAAAGATTAATTTTAAATAAATATTCAAAACCAGAAGAAAAACTTTTAATTTCAAAAATGATAGATAAAATTGAGTTAACAACGAATAAAAATAAAATACAAAATACAGATTTCTTAGATATTTATCAAAGTCATTTATTAGAAAAGATACTAAAGCAAGAAAAAGTAGAAAACTATATTATTAATGGAGGAATAAGTGATTCTGAAAGAAATATAATAGTATTTTTTCCTGAAAAGTTATCAGAAATAGTAAATACAAATACATCAAAAATTTTACCTATAAAATGTATAAGAATAAAATTACCAAAAGAAATGTATGGTAAATATACACATAGAGATTACCTAGGGGGACTCATAAAATTAGGAATAAAAAGAGAAAAAATTGGAGATATATTAGTATTTGAAGATGGGGCAGATATATTAATTTTAGAAGAAATATATAAATTTGTGATAACTAATATTACACAATTAACAAGATTTTCTAAATCAGAAATAGAAGTTGTAAATTTAGAAGATGTAAGAGAAAAGAAAATTAATAAAAAAGAAATAAATTTAATAGTTTCATCAATGAGGTTAGATTGTATAGTCTCAGAAATTGCAAAAACATCAAGAGGAAAAGCGGAAGAAATAATAAATGATGCAAGAGTATTTGTGAATTATGAGAACATAATGAAATCAACAAAACAAATAAAAGAAAAAGATATAATAACCATTAGAAGAATAGGAAAATTTAAGTTAGAAAAAATAGATGGAAAAACTAGAAATGACAGAGTGAAAATAATAGTAAGCCAATATATATAAAAGGGAGAATAAAATGCGTATAGATAAATTTTTGAAAGTATCAAGAGTAATAAAAAGAAGAACTGTTGCAAACGAAGCGGCAGACAGTGGAAGAATAAGTGTAAACGGAAAAATAGTAAAGCCAAGTTATGAAGTAAAAATAGGAGATATTGTGGAAGTAAAATTTGGAGATAAAACATCAAAATTTGAGATAATAGAAATACCAAAAGTACAAGGAAAAAATATGCCAGAATTAATAAAAATACTTTAAACATTGTAACTTTACTTGACAGATAAATAGAAGACATATAAAATAAAATGAGTGAAGGGAGAAGAGAAATTTGGAAAACATATATGATATATTAAAAGAAAGAGATTTAATTAAGCAAATAACATTTGAAGAAGAATTTAAAGAAATGGTGAAAAATAAAAAAACATCAGTATATTTAGGAATAGATCCAACAGCAGATAGCATACACATAGGACACTTTATTCCATTAATGATGATGTCATATTTTCAACAATGTGGACATAGACCAATAATATTAATTGGTGGAGGAACAGCATTTATAGGTGACCCTAGTGGTAAAACAGATATGAGAAAAATGCTTTCAAAAGAAGACATCTCTAGGAATGTTGATAATATAATAAAACAAGTTAGCAAATTTATATCTTTTGAAGGTGAAAATGCAGCAATCATTGTAAATAATGGAGATTGGATATTAGATTTAAATTATATGGAATTTATACGTACATATGGAATATATTTTAATGTAAATCATATGTTATCAGCAGAATGTTTTAAACAACGTATGGAAAAAGGATTAACATTTTTTGAACTTAACTATATGTTAATGCAAAGTTATGATTTTTTACACCTATTCGAAACAGAAGGTTGTACAGTTGAAATAGGTGGAGATGACCAATGGTCAAATATGCTTGCAGGTGTTGATTTGATTAGAAAGATACATAAAAATGGTAGTTTCTGTGTAACATGTCCATTATTATTAAATGCAGAAGGAAAGAAAATGGGAAAAACAGTAAAAGGAGCATTATGGCTTGATAGCAAAAAAACATCACCATATGAATTCTATCAATACTGGAGAAATATACAAGATAGTGAAGTATATGATGTTTTAAGAATGCTTACACGTTTACCAATGTCAGAAGTTAAAAGACTATCAGAATTAAAAGATGAAAATATAAATGAGGCTAAAAAAATAGCAGCATATGAAATAACAAAATTAATACACGGAGAAGAAGAAGCAATAAAAGCAAAAGAAGCAACAGAAGCGTTGTTTGAAGGAAAAGGTAGCATAGAAAATATGCCAAGTATAAAAATAGAAGATAGTAGCATATCAATAATAGATGTTTTAGTATTAGCACAAATAGTTCCATCAAAAGGTCAAGCAAGAAAATTAATAGAACAAGGTGGAATAACACTAAATGATGAAAAAATAACAGATGTAGCATATACAATTGATGATAAAGACTTTAAAGAAGGATATGCAATACTAAAAAAAGGAAAAAAAGTATTCTATAAAATAGAAAGAGATTAATAATAAGAAAGAATAAACCTCTTATAATATGCATATAGTTATAGCATATTATAGGAGGATTTTTTTATGTTGTTTGTATTTAATAAAAATAAAATAATTTCATATTTTGTAGCAACTAGTGTAGTAGCTATTTTATTTTTATTTTCAGTATCAATAATACCAAATGATGATGTAAAAATGATACAAGTATCTAGTAATATTAGTGAAAATAATATAGAAAATAAAATAGAGAATAATATAAATCAAATAGAACATACTTATAATAAGCAAAAAAGTAAGTGAAATCATAGAAATTATGAGCAAAAACATAGTAATAAAAATAACATAAATGAAAGAAAAATAGAAAAAATAATACAAGAAATGCCTGGAAAACAAAGAAAAAAACACAAAAATTAACTTTTTATGTAGACAAAACCAAAAAAAGGTAGTATAATAAAGAAGTACCGACACAAAAGTAAGCATAAAAATAATCAATATGAATAGAATTACTTAAGAATAAATTTTAATATATTAGGGAGGAATAAAATTGGATACAAATTATTCAGATAACAACCATTTAATATTAGTGGGAAAGGTAACAAGCGAAAAAAGATTTAGTCATGAAATATACGGAGAAAAATTTTACATATTTGACATGGAGGTACCACGTTTAAGTGATACAACAGATATAATTCCAATAACTGCATCAGAGAGAATAATAAATGATGAATTAATAGCTATTGGAAACAAACTAATTATAAAAGGACAATTTAGATCTTATAACAGTTATGAGAATGAAAGAAATAAATTAATACTAACAGTATTTGCAAAAGATGTTATTTTAGCAGAGGACGAAAATTTATCAGAAGAAGAAAAAGAAGAAACACAAAGAACATCAAATGAAGTAACATTAGTGGGATACATCTGTAAAAAACCAATATATAGACAAACACCATTTGGAAGAGAAATTGCAGATATTTTATTAGCAGTAAATAGAGCATA